>Ga0307285_10000003_pt1 | contig 257326 bp, 242 predicted proteins | sample ER_DNA_139_FD_194476 | JGI IMG/M metagenome (GOLD analysis project Ga0307285, IMG submission 194476) | Bulk soil microbial communities from the East River watershed near Crested Butte, Colorado, United States - ER_DNA_139 | ecosystem: Environmental > Terrestrial > Soil > Floodplain | place... | reverse complement strand
CAGCGCCTCTACGAGGCGGCGGAGAAGGCGAAGATCGAGCTCTCCTCGACCCAGGAGACGCAGATCAACCTGCCCTTCATCACCGCCGTCGAGGGGCAGCCGAAGCACCTCGACCTGAAACTGAGCCGCTCGAAGCTGAACGAGCTGACCGGCGACCTGCTCGACCGCGTGGTCGGGCCGGTCAAACAGGCGCTGGCCGACGCCGACACCGCGGTCGACCACGTCGTCCTCGTCGGCGGCATGACCCGGATGCCGGCGGTGCGCGAGAAGGTCAAAGAGCTGACCGGCAAGGAGCCGCACCAGGGCGTCAACCCGGACGAGGTCGTCGCCGTCGGCGCCGCGATCCAGGCCGGCGTGCTGGCCGGCGACGTCAAGGACGTGCTGCTGCTCGACGTCACCCCGCTGACCCTGGGGATCGAGACCAAAGGCGGCGTGATGACGAAGCTGATCGAGCGCAACACGACGATCCCGACGAAGAAGTCGGAGGTCTTCTCGACCGCCGACGACAACCAGCCCTCGGTGGAGATCCACGTCCTCCAGGGCGAGCGCGAGATGGCCAGCGGCAACAAGAGCCTGGGCAAATTCCAGCTCACTGGGATCCCCCCGGCGCCGCGCGGCATCCCGCAGATCGAGGTCACCTTCGACATCGACGCCAACGGGATCATCAACGTCAAGGCCGCCGACAAAGGCACCGGCAAGGAGCAGAAGATCGAGATCAAATCCGGCTCCGGGCTCTCCGACGAGGAAATCCAGAGCATGGTCTCCGACGCCGAGGCGCATGCCGACGAGGACCGCAAGCAGCGCGAGCTGGCGGAGACGAGGAACCTCGCCGAGAACTCGGCCTACCAGGCGGAGAAAGCGATCGAGGAGGCCGGCGACAAAGTCGACGACGCCAGTAAGGAGCAGGTGCGCTCGGCGGTCAAGGACGTCCGCGACTCGCTGGAGAGCGGCTCCAAAGAGGAGCTCGACTCCAAGGTCGAGGCCCTGAACAGCGCGATGACCAAGGTCTCCGAGCAGATCTACGCCGCCGCTTCGGCCGAGGCCGCCTCCGAGGGGCCGACCGAGAACGGCGCCGCCTCCGACGAGGAGGAGGTCGTCGACGCCGAGGTGGTCGACGAGGAGGGCAAATGACGCACCCTCAGGACGAGCTCAAGGACGAGGGCGCTCAGCCCACGGGTCCTTTCTCCGATGCCGGGCTCTCCCTAGCGGGAGAGTCCTCGGCATCGTCGCCACCCGCGGGAGAGGCGTCTGATTCCGAGGCTCAAGCCGTCGAGGCTGACTTCGAGAAGCTGCTGGAGGACGCGAACCAGGAAAAAGACGAGTACCTGGAACTGGCGCGGAGGACGAAAGCGGACTTCGAGAACTTCCGCAAGCGGGTTGCGGGCGATGTGCAGGCAGCCCAGGCTCGCGGGAAGGCCGAGGTGGCGCGGGAAGTGATCGACGCGGTCGACAACCTCGAGCGGGCGCTGGAGGCCTCCGACGGCGGCGATGGGCTCGCCGAGGGAGTTCAGATGGTGCTCGGGAACCTGCGGGAGACGCTGCAGCGGCACGGCATCGAGGCGGTCGATCCCAAGGGCGAGAAGTTCGACCCCAACCAGCACGAGGCGCTCTCGACGATGCCGGTCGAGGGGACCGAGGGCGGGACGGTGGTCGAGGTGATGCAGAAGGGCTACCGGATGGGCGAGCAGTTGATCCGCCCCGCCCGGGTGGTCGTGAGCGCGTAAGGAGAGGCATTGGCGGACGAGCTCTACAAGACGCTCGGCGTCTCGAAGAAGGCGACCGACGAGGAGATCAAGAAGGCCTACCGGAAGCTCGCCCGGACCTACCACCCTGACCGCAACCCGGACGACAAGGAGGCCGAGGAGCGGTTCAAGGAGATCTCCGCCGCCTACGACGTCCTCGGCGATCCCGAGAAGCGCAAGGAGTACGACGAGGGCGGCGTCTTCGCCGGCTTCGGCGGGGGCGGGGGCGGCGGGGCTCCGTTCGGGACCGGCCCCGGCGGCTTCGGCGGCTTCGACTTCGGAGACATCCTCGGCGGCGTCTTCAACCGCGGCGGCGGCGGGCGGCCGCAGACGCAGCAGGTCCGCGGCCGCGACCTCGAGACCGAAGTCTCGCTCACCTTCGACCAGGCGATCAACGGCGCCCAGATCAGCGTCACCGTTCCCAAGTCCTCCCGCTGCGACACCTGCCACGGCAGCGGCGCCAAGCCGGGGACCTCCCCCACCACCTGCCCGCGCTGCGAAGGCCGCGGGGTCGAGGCGCAGGGCCAGGGCTTCTTCTCGATCAGCCAACCCTGCTCCCAGTGCGGCGGCTCCGGCCAGATCGTCGAGGACCCCTGCCCCACCTGCGGCGGCTCCGGCCTCACCCAGCAGACCAAGCGCTACAAGGTCAACGTCCCGGCCGGGGTCAAGGACGGCACCCGCATCCGCCTCGCCGGCAAGGGCGAGGACGGGCCGCGCGGAGGACCGCCCGGCGACCTCTACGTGACCACCCGGGTCAAACCGTCTCCCGTCTTCGAGCGGCTCGACGGCGGCAACCTCGAGGTGACGGTGCCGATCTCGATCGTCGAGGCGATCCGCGGCGGCACGATCGAGGTGCCGACGCTGAACGGGACGAAGAAGATCAAGGTCGCCCCCGGGACCAAGCACGGGGCGATCCAAAGACTGCGCGGCGAGGGCCCGCCGAAGCCGAAGGGCTCGGGCCGCGGCGACATCCGCTACCGCCTCGAGATCGCGATCCCCGCCGATCTGAGCGAGGAGCAGAGCGAAGCGGTGGAGAAGCTCGCCGAGGCGCTGAACGGGTCCGACCCGCGCGCCGAGCTGCTGCGAAAGGCGGGGCGCTGATGGCCACCTACCGCCGCCGCCTCAAAGCAACTTTCGACGAAGAGCAGGGCGTGTTCATGATCTCGGTCGCCGCCGAACTGGCGGAGATGCACCCGCAGACGCTGCGGATGTACGAGCAGCGGGGGCTGATCGCGCCGAAGCGCTCGCCGAAGAACACCCGCCTCTACTCCCAGCGAGACGTCGAGCGGCTGCGGCGGATCCAGGAGATGACCGCCGAAGGGCTGAACCTGGCCGGGGTGGAAATGGTGCTGGCGCTGGAAAGCCAGGTGCAGAGGCTGCGGGCCGAGGTGGCGCGGCTGCGCAAGCGGCTGGAGGAAGTAGGAACGAAGAGCGACGGCGAGGACGGAGGAAGCTGATGCAGGCCGACAGGTTCACGGAGAAATCGCGCGAAGCGGTGGCGGCGGCACAGGAGCTGGCGCGCGCCCGGCGCAACCCCGAGATCGCCTCCGCCCACCTGCTGCTGGCGCTGCTCGACCAGGCCGAGGGGATGGCGATCCCGGTCCTGCAGAAGGTCGGGGTCGACCCGGCGACGGCGCGGGCCGAGACCGAGGGAGCGGTCGCCGCGCTGCCGACCCTGGGCGACGGTGCCGACCCGCAGATGTCCTCGAACCTGGCTCGGGTGCTGCGCGGCGCCGAGCAGGCGATGGCGAAGCTCGGCGACAGCTACATCACCGTCGGCCACCTGCTGTTGGCCCTGGCCGAGGACGGCTCCGGCGTCTCCGACCTGCTGCCCGAGCGCGAGGAGCTGGAGCGGGCGGTGAAGGCGGTCCAGGGCCCGGCCAAGGTGACCTCGCCGAACGCCGAGGACAACGCCCAGGCGCTGGAGAAGTTCGGCCGCGACCTCACTGCAGAGGCGGAGAGCGGCAAGCTCGACCCGGTGATCGGGCGCGACGAGGAGATCCGCCGCGTGATCCAGGTCCTCTCCCGCCGGACCAAGAACAACCCGGTGCTGATCGGCGACCCCGGCGTCGGCAAGACCGCGATCGTCGAGGGGCTGGCGCAGCGGATCGTCAAAGGCGACGTCCCCGAGAGCCTGCGCGACCGCCGCGTGATCGCGCTCGACATCGGCTCGCTGCTCGCCGGCTCGAAATACCGGGGCGAGTTCGAGGAGCGGCTGAAAGCCGTCCTCAACGAGGTACAGCAGGCGGAGGGGCAGATCGTCCTCTTCCTCGACGAGCTCCACACGATCGTCGGCGCCGGCGCCGCCGAAGGGGCGGTCGACGCCGCCAACCTGCTGAAGCCGATGCTGGCCCGCGGCGAGCTGCGCGCGGTCGGGGCGACCACGCTCGACGAGTACCGCAAGCACATCGAGAAAGACGCGGCGCTGGAGCGGCGCTTCCAGCCGGTCCTTGTCGGCGAGCCCGACATGAACGACACGATCGCGATCCTCCGCGGGCTGAAACCGCGCTACGAACAGCACCACGGCGTCCGCATCTCCGACTCGGCGATCGTCGCCGCGGCGACCCTCTCGGAGCGCTACATCGCCGACCGCTTCCTCCCCGACAAGGCGATCGACCTGATCGACGAGGCGGCCTCGCGGCTGAAGATCGAGATCGACTCGGTGCCGACCGAGATCGACGAGGTCGAGCGGCGGATCCAGCAGCTCGAGATCGAGCGGGAGGCGCTGAAGAAAGAGACCGACGAGGCATCGAAGGCGCGGCTGCAGGCACTCGAGGGCGACCTCGCCAACCTCGGCGAGGAGGCGGCCGAGCTGCGCACCCGCTGGCAGAACGAGAAAGAGCCGCTGGAGCAGATCAAAGCCGCGAAGGAAAAGCTCGAGGAGGCGCAGCGGGAGGCCGAGCGGGCCGAGCGCGAGACCGACCTCGAGCGGGCGGCGAAGCTGCGCTACGGCGAGATCCCGGAGCTGGAGGTACAGGTCAAAGAGCAGGAGGCGCGGCTGGAGGAGCTGCACGCCGGCGGCGAAGTGATGCTGGCCGACGAAGTCACCGAGGAGGACGTCGCCGAGGTCGTCGCCAAATGGACCGGGATCCCGGTCAGCCGGCTGATGGAGGGCGAGGTCCAGAAGCTGATCCAGATGGAGGAGCGGCTGCACGACCGGGTGATCGGCCAGGAGGAGGCGATCGCCGCCGTCTCCAACGCGCTGCGGCGCTCGCGCGCCGGGCTCTCGGACCCGAACCGGCCGATCGGCAGCTTCCTCTTCCTCGGCCCAACCGGGGTCGGCAAGACCGAGCTGGCTAAGGCGCTGGCCGAGTTCATGTTCGACTCCGAGCAGGCGATCGTCCGCCTCGACATGTCCGAGTACATGGAGAAGCACACGGTCGCGCGGCTGATCGGCGCGCCCCCCGGCTACGTCGGCTACGAGGAGGGCGGACAGCTGACCGAGGCGGTGCGGCGGCGCCCCTACGCGGTGGTGCTGCTCGACGAGATCGAGAAGGCCCACCCCGACGTCTTCAACACCCTGCTGCAGATCATGGACGACGGGCGCCTGACCGACGGCCAGGGCCGCACGGTCAGCTTCACCAACACGGTCCTGATCATGACCTCGAACGTCGGCTCCGACCGGATCGTCGGCGAGACGGTCGACGAGAAGATCCGCGAGGGGATCGAAGAGGTGCTGGCAGCGACCTTCAAGCCCGAGTTCCTCAACCGCATCGACGACACGGTGATCTTCCACCGGCTCTCCAAGGCCGACATCGGCCGCATCGTCGAGCTGCAGGTCGAACAGCTGGTCGGCCGGGTCCGCGAGCGCGGGATCGAGATCGAGCTGACCGACGACGCCCGCACCCTGCTCGGCAACCTCGGCTACGACCCCACCTACGGGGCGCGGCCGCTGAAGCGGGTGATCCAGAAGCAGCTCGTCGACAAGCTGGCGCTGAAGATCCTCGAGGGCGAGTTCGGCGAGGGCGACGCGGTCCGGGTCGACGCCCGCGACGGCGAGATCGCCTTCGAGCGGGTTGGTACGCCTGCTGCAAGCGCAGCCTGAGCGAAGCGAAGGCGCGAACAGCGCAGCCCGCTGCGCGGCCTGCAGGGCTCATTTTCCCGGCCTTTTCTGCCGAAACAAGAACCTCATGAAGGTGCTCTTTAATTGAGCCCGGCAATCTAGGCTGTGGGAGAGCACCGACAGAACCCGATGAACGACGACCAGACCCCGATCAACGCGCGCCCCCGGCGGCGCCGGGATGAGGCCTTCGAGGACCTCTCGCTCGCCCTGCGCGATCGCGTTCTCTGGCCGGCCGAGGACTACTTCCGAAGCTTCGGCGACGCCGGCCGCGCCGCGGTCGCCGGCGGCGCCGTCGTCCTGGCGCTGGGGCTCGCCATCGGCGGCTACTCGCTGGCCTCTTCGGGAGGGAGCGAGCCCGCCCCCGCCCCGCAGGTCGCGGCGACCAGCGCGCCGGCTCCGAAGCCCGACCCGATCAAAGCGGCGCCAAAGCCCGAGGCCGACCCGACCCTGCAGGGGGCGACCCCGGTCTTCAAGGCGCCGGCCGAGGACGGCTCCAAGGCCAACGAGTCGAAGTCGGTCTCGAGCGAAGCGCCCGCCGCCGCCGCCGGCCACACCGGCAACCCCGCCACCGACACCTTCTCCACCAACCCGGCCGCTCAGCCCGCCGCCGGCGCCACCGCCTCGGCCGCCGCCAGCGTCGGCCCGCCGGCCGGCCCCGCGGCGATCGCCGTCGCCCGCAAGTTCGCCGGCGCCTTCGTCGTCTACGAGACCGGCGCCGAGAAGAGCGCGGTCCGCAAGGCCTTCAAGGCGACCGCCGTCCCCGACGTGACCAAGGCGCTGCTGCAGCGGCCGCCGCGCCAGCCGGCAGGGGTCAAGGTGCCGAAGGCGAAGGTCCTCAACGTCGTTCCCGCCCCCTCCCACGACCGCATCTACCCCGTCAGCGTCTCGCTGCTGCGGGTCGGCACGACCAGCGAGCTGCGGTTGGAGATGGAACAGCTGAAGAACAAGCAGTGGCGAGTGGTCAACGTCCTCGGCTGATGGAGCAGACGCAGAAGATCAAGACGGTTATCGCGGCCGCGGCGGCGACTGCGGCGCTGGCGGCGCCGGTCGCCGTGGCCCGGGGCGAAGCGGCGGCACCCGCCAGCGGCCTGGTGCCGGGATCGGCCCTCGAAGCCTCGGCGGCGCCCGGGACCAGCGAGCCGGCCGAAGCCCCGCTGAAGCAGAACGAGACCCTGGTCCCGCCACCCGCTCCGGCGACGGAATCGCCCGCCCCCAGCGGCGGGGTCGGCGCCGGCGAAGGCGGGGTCGAAGCCGAGGCTCCCGAAGAATCCGCAGCGGCCCCCGAAACGGGCGCAACCCCTGCCCCCGGCCCAGGGGCCTTGACGATCCCCTCCCTTCCGAGCTCCACCTGCGCGATCAACGGCGTGCCGCCGGTGCTGATCCCGATCTACCACCACGCCTCCGACCAGTACGCGCTCGGGCCGCAGGGCCCGGCGATCCTGGCCGGGATCAACGCGATCGAGACCGCCTTCGGGACCAACCTCGGCCCCTCCTCCGCCGGCGCCGTCGGCTGGATGCAGTTCATGCCGGAAACCTGGGCGATGTACGGGGTCGACGCCAACGGCGACGGGGTCGCGGACCCGAACAACCCCGAAGACGCGATCTACGCCGCCGCCCGCTACCTCAGCGCCGCCGGGATGCCGGAGGACGTCTGGGGCGCGATCTTCGCCTACAACCACGCCGACTGGTACGTCGAAGAGGTGCTGCAGAACGCCGGCTGCTACGCCGACGAAGTCGGGGGCAGCTACACGATGCTGACCCTGACGCCGCAGATCAAGGTCTTCAAGTGCACCCCGGCCGACGACTGGAAGAAGCAGATCCCGGATGACTACCTGAGCGCCTTCGAGGCCGCCGCCGGCCGCTACGAACTCGGCAAGCGCGGGGTCTGGACCCTGGCGGCGATCGCCCGCCTCGAGTCGAACTTCGGCCGCGGCATGAACGCCAGGCAGCTGCGCACCCTCGGGCCGCTCGGCCTCGACAAGCTGGAGTGGAGCCGGTACGCGGTCGACGGCGACGAAGACGGCCGCATCCGCCACGGCGACGTCGAGGACTCGGCGGCGACCCTGGCGCGCTTGATGTGGTCCCGTGGCTCGATCGACGCCGGCGTCTTCACCCACAACCAGGCCGCCTGGTACGTCGACGCCGTCGCCAACGAGGCCGACCTGCTCGCCGGCAAGTGCGCCGTGACCAGCAAAGAGTGGACGATCGTCCTCCCGGGCGACACGGCCTCGCAGATCAACTGGGCGAACCTCACCCTCTCCAGCGACCTCGAGCTGCGGGACATCCAGGGCGGCCTGCTCGACCAGCGCGTGGTCGGCCTGCTGGCGCTGATGACCAGGGAGCACCAGATCACGATCAGCTCGCTGCGCTCCGACCACTCTCAGATGACCGCCTCGGGCAACGTCTCCAACCACTTCTACGGCCGAGCGATGGACATCGCCGCCGTCGACGGCGTCTCCTGCACCGACACCTCGACCACCGCCCCTTGCGCCGAGCTCGGCTACTCCCTCGCCCAGCTGCCCGCCCCGCTGCACCCGACCGAGCTGATCTACTGCTTCGACCTCGACGGCCTCGGCCCGGCCTTCGCCCTGCCGGACCACTGCGACCACATCCACGCCGGCTACTACGCGTACTAAGTGCGGCGGCTTTAGGAGGTGCCCGGTGGGGGTCCCTGGGAGCACCTCCGCCGCGAGGATCGTCTTCCGGCTGACGCCTCCGAAGTAGCTGGCGCGGCTCCATGCTGAGTACCCAGGGACCCCCCCCGGGCACCTCCATCCACAGCTGGAAGATGACGCGTGTCGACCTTTGTTCTCTAGCTGAAGGAGATGCACCCGCCCTAAAGCAGTACGGTTGAAGCGGAGGCTCGACCACGGACCAGAGGGGGCGGAGATGCCGACTTTCTTGATGCTGACCAACTTGACCGCTGAGGGCGTGCGGACGTTGAAGAACAACCCGGGGCGGATCGACGAGGTGAACCGCGAGGTCGAACAGATGGGGGTGAAGGTGGTCTCGCAGTACGCCACCCTCGGGCAGTACGACTTCGTCACCGTGGTCGAGGCGCCAGATGACAAGACGATGGCGAAGGTCTCGGTGGAGCTCGGCTCGCGCGGGACGATGACCAGCCAGACGCTTGCCGCGATCCCGGCCGGCGACCTGGCCGGCGCGCTCTAGCCGCGCCTTGAAGGCGCTGGTCGTAGGCGGAGGCGGGCGCGAGCACGCGATCGTGCGGGCGCTGCGGCGCTCGCCGCAGGTCACGGACGTCCTCTGCGCGCCCGGCAACGCGGGAATCGCGGCGGACGCGGCCTGCCTGCCGGAGGTCGCGGTCGCCGACGCCGCCGCGATCGTCGCCGCGGCCAAGGCAAACGCCGTCGACCTGGCTGTGATCGGGCCCGAGGCCGGGCTCGTCGCAGGAGCGGTCGACGCGCTGGAGGGATCGGGCATCCCCGCCTTCGGCCCGCTCCGGGACGCGGCCGCTCTGGAGGGATCGAAGGCCTTCGCCAAGGAGCTGATGGAGGAGGCCGGGGTGCCGACGGCCTCCCACGTGCTGCTGCGCAGCCGCGATGAGGCGCTCGACCGACTCGCCGGATGCTCTTACCCGACGGTGCTCAAGGCCGACGGGCTCGCCGCGGGCAAGGGCGTGATCATCTGCCAGGACGAGGGCGAGGCGCGCGCCGCGATCGACGTCTTCTTCACCGAGCGGCGCTTCGGCAGCACCACGGTCGTGCTCGAGGACTTCCTCGAGGGCGAGGAGCTCTCGCTGCTGGCGCTCTGCGACGGCGAGAACGTCGTCCCCCTCGCCCCGGCCCAGGACTACAAGCGGATCTTCGACGGCGACGAGGGGCCCAACACCGGCGGCATGGGCAGCTACTCCCCCGTCCCCGGCTTCGGCGCCGCCGAGGTCGAGGAGATCGTCGAGCAGGTCCACCGGCCGGTGGTGGCGGCGATGGCCGCCCGCGGCGTCCCCTTCCACGGCGTCCTCTACGCCGGGCTGATGATCGGCGCCGAGGGCCCGAAGGTGCTCGAGTTCAACGCCCGCTTCGGCGACCCCGAGACCCAGGCGGTGCTGCCGCGCCTGCGCTCCGACCTCGCACAGCTCTTCCTCGCCTCGCGCGAGCCCGGCGGACTCGCCGGCGCCAGCGCCGAGTTCGAAGACGACTGGGCGGTCACCGTCGTCCTCGCCTCCGCCGGCTACCCCGAGTCCTCGTCCAAGGGCGACGTGATCGACGGCCTCGCCGAGGCGGCTGAGATCGCCGAGGTGACCCACGCGGGCACCGCCGAGCGCGACGGCGAGATCGTCACCGCCGGCGGCCGGGTGCTGAACGTGACCGGGCTGGGTAGCAGTCCCGCCGAGGCGCGCGATCGTGCATACGATGCCGCCAGCCGGATCTCCTTCGAAGGAATGCAGATCCGCACCGACATCGCCGCCCGCGCCGTCGAGCGCGTCCCCAGCTAACACCAACAGAATCCGAAGGAGCGAGATGAGCGAGATCTCAGAGGAGCCGCAGCCGACCGGGACCGCGACGCCCGCCGGGGGCGGGCCCGCCGACCCCACCGAGACGGCGACGATGGCCACGGTCGAGGAAGCCTTCACCGAAATCGACGTCGACGAGCCCCACGTCGGGATCATCATGGGCTCGAAGAACGACAAGCCGAAGATGGAACCGGCCGGCAAAGCCCTCGAGGAAGCGGGCATCCGCTACGAGGTGCGGGTGATGAGCGCCCACCGCGACCCCGAGCTGGTCCGCGAGTACTGCCAGAACGCGCGTATGCGCGGCCTCAAGGTGATCATCGCCGGCGCCGGGATGTCGGCGGCGCTGCCGGGGGTGGCCGCGGCCCACACCGACCTGCCGGTGATCGGCGTGCCGATCCTCGGCAAGAGCCTCGGCGGGCTCGACGCGCTGCTCTCGGCCGTGCAGATGCCGCCGGGTATCCCCGTCGCCTGCGTCGCCATCGACGGAGCGAAAAATGCCGGCGTGCTCGCCGGGCGGATAATCAACGCGTGATCCCGCGCTACACCCGCCCCGAGATCGGGGCGGTCTGGACGCCGCAGGCGAAGCTGGAGAGCTGGCTCGAGGTCGAGCTGGCCGCCACCGAGGCCTGGGCGGCCGAGGGCGTCGTCCCCGAGGAGGCGGCGCGCGAGGCGCGAGAGAAGGCGGCCTTCACGGTCGAGGCGGTGGACGAGCGGGAGAAGGTGACCGACCACGACGTCGCCGCCTTCGTCGACGTCGTCGCCGCCTCGGTCGGGGAGCACGGGCGCTGGATCCACTACGGCCTCACCTCCTCCGACGTCCTCGACACCGCCCTGGCACTGCAGCTGCGGCGGGCCGGCGAAGTCGTCCTCAAGAGCGCCTGCGGCTTCCGCGACGCGCTGGTGACGCGGGCGCTCGAGCACCGCGACACCCTCTGCGTCGGCCGCACCCACGGCGTCCACGCCGAGCCGACGACCTTCGGCCTGCGGCTGGCCGGCTTCGCCTTCGAGGCCGACCGCAACCTCGACCGGCTCGAGGAGGCCTTCGCGCAGCTCGCCGTCGGCAAGCTCTCCGGTGCCGTCGGCACCTACGCCTCTGTGCCGCCGGCAGTCGAGGCGCGGGTGATGCAGAAGCTCGGCCTCGGCCGCGAGGACGTCGCCACCCAGGTCGTCCCGCGCGACCGCCACGCCGAGCTGTTGTCTGCGATCGCGATCGCCGGGGCCGGGCTCGAGCGCTTCGCGACCGAGGTGCGCAACCTGCAGAAAACCGAGGTGCGCGAGGTCGAAGAGCCGTTCGCCGCCGGCCAGAAGGGCTCCTCGGCAATGCCCCACAAGCGCAACCCGATCCGCACCGAGCGGATCACCGGCCTCGCCCGCGTGCTGCGCGGCTACTCGCAGGCAGGGATCGAGAACGTCGCCCTCTGGCACGAGCGCGACATCTCCCACTCCGGCGCCGAGCGGGTGATCCTGCCCGACGCGACGATCGCCCTCGACTACATGCAGGATCTGGCAACGAAGGTGGCCTCCGGGATGACGGTCAACGAGGAACGGATGCGCGAGAACCTCGGCCTCACCTACGGCGCCCTCTTCTCCCAGCGCGCCCTCACCGCCCTGGTCGAGTCCGGGATGGCCCGCGACGACGCCTACCGCGTCGTCCAGGAGAACGCCCAGCGCGCCTGGGACACCCGCACCGAGTTCCGCGACCTCCTCGCCCAGGCGGCTCCCGACCTCGACCTCGACAAGGTCTTCGACTACGGCGCCTACCTCACCCACGTGCCGGAGATCTTCGAGCGGCTGGAAGCGCTGCGGTCCTGATCAGACCTCGATCACGGTTAGGCCGTTGACGCCCGAGAGGGCGTGGAAGTCGCGGTCCTGGGTGATTACCGGCATCCCGGTTGCGGCTGCCGTCGCGGCGATCCAGAGGTCGTTGCCACCTACTCCTTTTCCGGAAGCCGCGAGATAAGCCCGCATCGCTGCCCAGGTTTGGGCGACCTTGTGGTCTAGGGAGAGGATGGTCGTTCCCGAAATCCGCTCGAGGGTGTATAGCCGGCGGTCGCGGCTCTGGATATCTGGAGCGGCAAGAATCCCAGCCCGCAGCTCACCCACGGTCACGATCGAGATCGCGGCGCTTTCAGGGAGAGCCTCGACACGCAGAGACCGCCCCGCCTCTGCTGCGACCAATACCGTGGTATCAAGCAGCCCGATCTCGACCGCGACGTCGGTCAAGGAATCGGATCGAGCTTGTCGCCCGCCCTCATGGCGGCGAGCTCGGCGCCCCAGGTTGGATCACCCGACGCGATCTCGCGGATTTCGACGACCTCCGCCGGGGTTAGCCCCCGTCCAAATGGTTTCCTGTGTGGAACAAGATCCGCCACCGGCTTGCCCCTTCGCGTGATCACAAGCGTCTCGCCCTCTTCCACCCGCCGCAGGAGACCTGCCGTGTCATTCCGCAGCTCTCGTGAGGCAACTTCTTTGTTCGGAGAACCGGGTTCTACGCTCATGCTACGAATGTAGCACCAGCATCGGCTATAGGCTGGCGGCGTGATCCTCTACACCTGTGGTCAGAAGAAGCGGGGGCCGGGCTTTGCCCATCCCTGCGCCAAGGCCGGCAAGGCGCTGGACGATGCCGGCTACGAGTACGAGCTGAAGACGGTGAAGGGGTACCGGGGGATGCCATTGACCTGGGGCACTCGCGGCGAGGACCGGGCAGAGATCAAGCGCCTCAGCGGCACCAACGAGGTGCCGATTCTCGTCCTCGACGACGGCGAGGTGGTCTCCGGCTCCGGCGCGATCGCCCGCTGGGCCAAGGAGCACCCGCACTCGCCGGCCAAGTCCGGCGGCTGAGTTTCAACCTATCCCTGGTCGGTAAGCAGCGCCGCGGCGAGGCTAACCAAGAAGAACAGCTGGATGTAGAACAGTTTGTCGAGACGATCCGCAAACCGGTGAAATTCGGTTCCGACCTTCGTTTCGAAGCGTTCGGATCGAGCCACGTTTTCATCGAAGCGCTGACCCATCTCATCGAAGCGTCTATTCATTTCTTCTTTGGTCGCCGTTAGTTCCGTCTTGGTAGCCCCCGCATAGACCCGCCGGCTCAGTTCGTCCATCCGCTCGTCGTTCCAGCTGTCCACGCCCGCCTCCTTCTCCAGAAGTGCCTCCATGGGTGGAGTGTAGACAAAAACGTTCGTAACGTGTTGTCATACCGCTGCTGGCTCGCGGGCCGGCTCGCGTGAGGTAACGACCACCGGGGTGCCGTCCTTCGGCGAGAGGGTGATGTTGCGGCGGCCGGTGCGCTCGGGCATCGGGCTCGCCTTGCGCAGCTCGCAGCGGGTGAGGACCTCGCGGAGGACGACGCGCATCTCGAACTCGGCGAAGGTGGCGCCGATGCAGCGGCGGACGCCACCGCCGAATGGGATCCAGGCGTAGGTGTCGGGGGAGCCGTCAGAAAATCTCTCGGGCTTAAAGGCAAACGGCTCTGGATAGATGTCGGCCCGGGTGTGGGTGAGCCAGATCGCCGGAGCGACGTCGGTCCCCTCGGGCAGGGTCAGCCCGTCGGCGACCAGCGGCTTGGCGAGGCGGCGCCCGGCCAGCGGGATCACCGGCCGCAGCCGCAGCGACTCGGAGATAGTCGCCCGCAGGTAGTCCTCCTCGCCGGCCAGCAGGCTCTCGCGCAGGCGCCCCAGCGCCGCCTGGTGGCGCAGCAGCAGGTCGAAGGTCCAGGCCAGAGCGGTCGCGGTCGTCTCGTGCCCGGCCAGCAGCAGCGTCATCAGCTGGTCGCGCAACTCCCGGTCCTCCATCCGCGTCCCGTCCTCGAATTCGGCCCCCATCAGCATCGAGAGGATGTCCTCGCGCTCCTCCAGGTCCGGCCGCTCCCGGTGCTCGGCGATCTCCGCCAGCAACAGCTCATCGACTTCGCGCAGCTGCTCCTCGAAGCGGGCGAACATGCCGCCGCCGATGCCGAAGCGCTGCAGCGCCAGCCCCAGCACCTGCCGTCCCGGCGCCGCCGTTTCGGCGAGGACGGTGGCGAGCATCTGCCGCAGCCGGTCCAGCCGCGGCCCGCTGGAGACGCCGAAGACGACGCGGAGGATGATCTCCAGCGTCACCGCCTGCATCCGCGCGTGGATCGGGAACTCGCTGTCGATCGGCCACGAGTCGATCTCGGAGGAGACGATCTCGTTCATCGTCTCCTCGTAGGCGCGCATTCGCTCTCCATGGAAGGGGGGCAGCATCAGCCGGCGCCGGCTCAGGTGCTCGGCCCCCTGCTGGATCAGCAGCGATTTCGCGCCGACGATCGGCTCCAGGATGGCGTTCCGTCCCGGCGGCAGGCCGTGGCTGGGCTCGCGGTAGAGCGCCTTGATCGCCTCCGGGTCGGAGATCAGCACCATCGGCCGCTCGAAGCCGAGGAAGCGGACGCCGAAGGAGTCGCCGAACTGGCGCCGACAGTCCTCCATGAAGGGGATTGGCCGGAAGGCCCAGCGCAGCGTCTGGACCAGCGGGGGACTGCTCGGCTCGGGCGGGAGCGTCACCGCAGGAGCATCGCAGAGGAGGTTCTTCTCCGCTGTGAGCGAAGTCGCAGACTGGCCTGGAATCTGTCCGCCGCCGCGGATGGTTAGCATCGGTTTCGTGCCGAGCGTCGCCGATATGAACCTCCTCTCCTCGGGGAAGGTCCGCGAGATCTACGCGTGGGAGGACGACCTGCTGATGGTCGCCTCCGACCGCATCTCCACCTACGACGTGGTCATGCCGACGCCGATCCCCGACAAGGGCAAGGTGCTGAACCGGATGTCGGTCTTCTGGTTCGGGCTGACCGAGGACATCGTCCCCAACCACTTCATCTCCGAGGACGTGCCCGAGGAGGTCGCCGAACGGGCAATGCGGGTGCGCAAGCTGGAGATGTACCCGGTCGAGTGCGTCGTCCGCGGCTACCTCTCGGGCTCGGGCTGGAAGGAATACAAGGAAGAGGGAGCGGTCTGCGGGATCGAGCTGCCCTCCGGCCTGGTCGAGTCCGACCAGCTGCCGGAGCCGATCTTCACCCCCTCGACCAAGGCCGAGATCGGCGACCACGACGAGAACGTCGACTTCGACCGCGCCGCCGAGATCGTCGGCGACCGGGCGCTCTTGGAAGAGCTGCGGCGGGTCTCGATCGAGGTCTACAAGCGCGGCTCCCAGCACGCCGCCCAGCGCGGGATCATCCTCGCCGACACCAAGTTCGAGTTCGGCCGCCACGCCGGCGCCGAGATCGTCCTCGGCGACGAGGTCCTGACCCCGGACTCCTCGCGCTTCTGGCCGGCAGCCAGCTACCAGCCCGGCGCCACGCCCCCCTCGTTCGACAAGCAGTTCGTCCGCGACTGGGCCTCGGAGACCGGCTGGGACAAGAAGCCGCCGGCGCCGGAGCTGCCGGCCGATGTGGTCGAGCAGACGCGGGCCAAATACGTCGAGGCCTACGAGCGGATCACCGGAGAGACGTTCTGAAGGCACGGGTGCTGATCCGCCCCAAGGAGGGAATCCTCGACCCTCAGGGCAAGGCGGTGGAGCGGGCGCTGCCGGCGCTCGGCTTCGAGGGAATCGAGCAGGTCCACGTCGGGCGAATGGTCGAGCTCGAGGCCGAGGACCCCGAGCGGCTCGGCGAGCTCTGCGAGAAGCTCCTCGCCAACACCCTGATCGAGGACTACGAGATCCAGACCCTGTGATCTGGGGGGTCCTCCAGTTCCCCGGTTCCTGCGACGAGCGGGACGCGCTGCACGCCTGCCAGTTGCACGGCGACGGGGCGCGGCTCCTCTGGCACGAAAGCCGCGACCTCGACGGCGTCGACGGCGTCGTCGTCCCCGGCGGCTTCTCCTACGGCGACTACCTGCGGGCCGGCGCGATCGCCCGCTTCAGCCCGGCGATGGAAGCGGTCGCCGAGGCGGCCGCGGGCGGGATGCCGGTGCTGGGAATCTGCAACGGCTTCCAGGTCCTCTGCGAGGCGGGGCTGCTGCCGGGGGCGCTGCTGCGCAACGTCGAGCTGCGCTTCCGCTGCCACCAGGTCGAGCTGGTCGAAGAGGGCAGCGGCGAGACGCTCTCGATCCCGGCCAAGCACGGCGAAGGCCGCTACTACGCGCCGGAGGAGATGCTCGACGAGCTGGAGCGGAACGGCCAAGTCGCCTACCGCTACGCCGACGGCCACAACTCCAACGGCTCGGTCCGCGGCATCGCCGGCGTCGCCAACGAGCGCGGCAACGTCCTCGGCCTGATGCCCCACCCAGAGCACGCGGTCGACCCGCTGACGGGGTCGACGGACGGGCTGCGGGTCTTCGACCGGCTGAGCCAAGGCGCTTTGGTGAACCAGGAGTCCACTAAGGCGCCTCGGACGTGACCGTCGAGACGCCGAAATACCGCGAGCTCGGGCTGACCGACTCCGAGTACGAGCTGATCGTCGAGAAGCTCGGGCGGGAACCGAACGACGTCGAGCTGGCGATGTTCAGCCTGCTCTGGTCCGAGCACTGCGCCTACAAGCACTCGCGCAAGCTGCTGCGACGGCTGCCGACCGAGGGCGAGCGGGTGGTGATGGGGCCGGGCGAGAACGCCGGCGCCGTCGACGTCGGCAACGGCTACGCGGTCGCCTTCAAGGTCGAGAGCCACAACCACCCCAGCGCGGTCGAACCGTTCCAGGGCGCGGCCACCGGCGTCGGCGGGATCATGCGCGACGTCTTCGCGATCGGGGCGCGGCCGATCGCGCTGCTCGACAGCCTCCGCTTCGGCGAGCTCGACTCGGTCCGCTCGCGCCACCTCCTTGACGGGGCAGTGCGCGGAATCGGCCACTACGGCAACTCGATCGGGGTGGCGACCGTGGGCGGCGAGATCTACTTCGAGGAGCCCTACGAGCACAATTGCCTGGTCAACGCGATGTGCATCGGCTTCGCCAAGACCGCGGACATGGTGCGGGCGGCGGCGGCCGGCGTCGGCAACTCGATCGTCCTGATGGGCGCCTCGACCGGGCGCGACGGGATCGGCGGCGCCTCCGTCCTCGCCTCGGCGGAGTTGGGCGAGGGCGATGAGGCGAAGCGGCCAACGGTGCAGATCGGCGACCCGTTCGAGGAGTCGAAGCTGCTGGAGTGCTGCCTGGAGCTGCTGGAGAAGGGACTGCTGGTCTCGCTGCAGGACCTCGGCGCCGCCGGGCTGACCTCCTCGGCTGGGGAGATGGCGAGCGCCGGCGGGGTCGGGATCGACATCGACGTCGCCCGGGTGCCGCTGCGCGAGGCCGACATGGAGCCCTTCGAGATCATGGTCTCCGAGAGCCAGGAGCGGATGCTGGCGGTGGTCGAGCCGGGGCGGGTCGAGGATGTGCGGGCGATCTGCGAGAAATGGCAGACCGGCTCGGCCGAGATCGGCTCCGTCACCGACGGCGGTCAGATCCGCATTCTCCGCGACGGCGAGGTCGTCGGCGAGATGCCGGTCGAGGCCCTGGTCGACGGCTGCCCGCTCTACGACCTCGACCCGGCCGAGCCGGAGGGGTGGATCTACGGCAACCGCGAGACGCTGGCCCCGGGGGCCGCGCCCGAGCAGGAGCTGCTGGCCCTGCTCTCGGCGCCGAGCATTGCCTCCAAGCGCTGGGCCTTCGAGCAGTACGACTCGATCGTCGGCTCGCGCACGGTGCGTCGACCCGAGCAGGCCGACGCCGCCGTCCTGCAGCTGCCCGAGGCCGACAACGCGATCGCCGTCTCGATCGACGGCAACGGCCGCCGCGTCGCCTGCGACCCCTACGAGGGGACGATCGAGGCCGTGCTCGAGTGCGCCCAGAACCTCGCCTGCGTCGGCGCCGAGCCGCTCGGCCTGACCAACTGCCTCAACTTCGGCAACCCCGAGAAGCCGACCGGCGCCTGGCAGCTCGACCGCGCGGTCAGCGGCCTCGCCGACGCTTGCGATGCCCTCGGCGTCCCCGTCGTCGGCGGCAATGTCTCCCTCTACAACGAGGGACCCGACGGCCCGATCTACCCGACCCCGGTGGTGGCGATGGTCGGCGAGCTGCCCGACGCCGCCCAGGTCGCCGGCAACGCCTTCGTCACGGAGGGCGACGCGATCGGCCTCGTCGGCCCCTTCGAACCGAGCCTTGCCGGCTCGGAGCTGGCGAAGCAGCGGGGCGAGCTGAAGATGGGCCTCCCCCGCCCCGACGTCGCCGGAGTCGTCGCCGCCTGCGAGATCGTCCGCACCGCGGTCCGCGCCGGCCGGCTCTCCTCGGTCCGCGACGTCTCCGACGGCGGCCTCGCCGTCGCCATCGCCGAGTCGGCGATCGCCGGCGGCATCGGCTGCGAGACCAACGTCGAACACCTGCGCGAGCGCGGCGCCCAGCCCGAGGAAGCCCTCTTCGGCGAGGGCCCCGGCGGCTTCCTAATCAGCGGCGACCGGGCGACCCTCGAGGAGCTCGGCGCCGTCCTCATCGGCACCGTCGGCGGCGAGGAGATCTCGATCGGCGCCGGCGACCGCAGCCTCTCGGTCAGCCTCGCCGCGGCCGAGAGCGCCTGGCGCTCGCTGCCGGCTCAGGCCGAGCGCGACGCCGCCTGAGGCGAGCGCGGCGAGGGCCGCGAAGAGGTAGGCGCCGTCGGAGACGTCGAGGGCCGCGGCGAGGTTGGCCGGTTCGCCGACGATGGCGATCAGGATCGCGGTGCCGAGGACGGCGCCGACCTGCCGGAAGGCGGCATTGACCGCGCTGGCGGTGGCGAAGCGGTCGTCGGCGACGTCGCGGACGGCGGCCGAGCCGAGGGTCGGAAAGGCGAGGCCGATGCCGATCCCGGTCAGCACCGCGCCGGGCAGCCAGAGGCCGACGTAGTCGGGCTCGGCGCCGGCCGAGCGGAGGACCATCGCGCCGGCGGCGAAGACGAGGGTCCCCGGGACGATCACAGCGCGATGCCCGAAGCGGTCGGCGAGCCGGCCGGCGGGGCCGGAGACGACGGTGGTCATCGCCGGGCCGGGCAGGGCGGCGAGGCCGGCGCTGAGGATGCTGTAGCCCCAGACCGTGGTCAGGAAGAGGACGTTGCCGAGGATCAGCGAGAAGAAGGCGGCGGCGAAGAGCAGGGTGCCGAGGTTGCCGAGCGAAAACGAGCGGTGAGAGAAGAGCGCCGGCTCGACGATCGGCCGCGGGTGGCGCAGGCTGCGGACGACGGCGGCGGCGAGCAGCAGCGCCGCCGCCGCGAAGGCAGCGAGCGTGCCGGCGCTGGTCCAGCCCCAGTCGTTGCCCTCGACGATCCCCAGCGTCACCCCCGCCAGGCCGAGAGCCAGCGCCAGTGCCCCGGGCAGGTCGGGCAGCCGGCTGTCGCGCAGCGACTGCTGCGGCAGCAGCCGCAGGCCGGCGAAGAGCAGCGCCGCGCCGAGCGGCAAGTTGACGAGGAAGACAAGCCGCCAGCTGTCGAGTTCGACCAAGGCGGCGCCGAGGGTCGGACCGGTAGCCGCGGCAGCCGCGGCGGCGGCGCCCCAGAGTCCAACCCCGGTCGCTCGCTTCTCCGCCGGGAAGCTGTCGAGGATGATCGCCAACGAGGTCGGCGCGATCGCCGCCGCGCCCGCCCCCTGCAGGACGCGGAAGGCGATCAGCGCCTCCAGCGAGGGCGCCAGCGCGCAGAGCAGGCTGGTGAGGGTGAAGAGGCCGAGGCCCCAGAGGAAGACGCGCTTGTGGCCGAAGCGGTCGGCGAGGCCTCCCGCTGGAACCAAGAGCGCGGCGATCACGACGAAGTAGCCGTCGAGCACCCAGGAGAGCAGGCCCCGGCTCGCCTCCGGAAAGGAGGCCGAGATGTCCGGGAAGGCGATGTTGACGATCGTCGTGTCGAGGAAGACGAGGAAGGCACCGGTGCAGGCGATCAGCACGCCGGCTCTATGTCCACGGTCATACATCGCGGCCGACTATACTATGACCGTGGGCATAATACGAATCGCCGATGCCGAAGCAATCGAGCCGACGCGCCGCGACGGCCGCGACCGGCTGCTGAACGGCGCCCGCAAGCTGCTCGCCGAGAAGGGCTACGCCGGGATGGAGCTACGCGACGTCGCCGAGCGCGGCAAGGCCCCCCGCGGCTCGATCTACCACCACTTCCCCGGCGGCAAGAAGCAGCTCGCGGTCGAGGCGGCCGAGCTCGAGGGGCGGGAGATCCGCGCCGCGATCGAAAGCTCGCTCGCCGAGCTCGGCCTCGCCGAGACGCTCGCCATCTTCGGCGAGATGTTCCGCCGCCGGGTCAAGGACAAGCCGGAGCGGCTCGGCTGTTCAGTCGCCGCCGCGGCGTTGGCCCGCCCCGAGGACCCGGCACTTGCCGCCGCGGCGACCGCGGCCTTCGAAAGCTGGGAAGCGCCGATCGCCGCCGCCCTGCGCGAGGAAGGCGTGGGCGAGCGCGAGGCCGAGAACTTCGCCGGCCTCGTCGTCTCGACGATCGAGGGGGCGCTGGTCCGGGCCCGCGCCGCCGGCGACGACGCCCCGCTCGCCTCAGCGGTCGCCGGCCTGCAGCAGGCGCTGGCGGCCTTGGTCGCCTGAGACGGCTCAGTCCGGCAGGTACCGGGCCAGCAGCAGCGAGGAGGAGTAGAAGGGGTCGCCCTCGGCCTTGTCCTGACCGCCGCCGCCGACGACCAGCCGCCCTTCCGGCTGGGCGAGGGTGGCGAAGGCGCCGCTAAAGGGTTCGTCGGTCCGGATCACCACGCCTTCCGTGCCAAAGCCGAGGTCGCGGCTGCCGTCGGAGAGGTAGCGGAGGACGGTGAAGTGGAGCTCGCGCCGCGTAGCTTCGTCCCAGCCGGTGAGGACGATGCGGTCGCCCTGGAGCCCGAGCCCGAAGAGCTGCAGACGGTCGCCCTCCAGCTTGACCCTGACCTGGCCATCGCGGCCGAAGGAGCGATCGAGGCCTCCGTTGGGGTGGAAGCGGAGCAGCACCGGGACGTCGGGGAAGGTGGCCGCGAGGACGACGATGCTGCCGTCGGGCTGGATGGCCATCGGCGAGGACACCCAGCAGGTCTTGAAGCAGCCGTACCTGCGGCTGCCGACGAGCTTGACGATCTTGCCGTCGCCGCCGCCGAAGCTGCGGTCGAGGTGCCCGTTCGGCCGCAAGCGGGCGATGAAGAGGGAGCAGTAGTGGAAACCGGCGACAAGGATGCGCCCGTCGGGGAGAACCTGGACGGATCTGAGACCGGTGTATTCGCGTTCGTCGCCGCGGGCGGGAAAGAAGACGTGACCGCGTTTGCCGAAGGAGCGATCGATGCGGCCGTCGGGAGTGAAGGCGGCGACGACCCCGGCCGGGTGGTTCCAGGAGATGTTGATCGGGTGCTCGTCCTTGGAGCCAACCGCGATCAGCCCGCGGTCCGGCCGGACCGCGAGGTCGTGGAAGGCTCGGGAGCCACGACCGGCCCGGCCTTTCGGCGCCACCAGGCCCCCGACCCCGAAGCTCGGGTCGAGCGAGCCGTCCGGCCGGTAGCCGGCGAGCAGCGGCCGCTGGGTGTCGATGTCGGTGCGGAATCCGGCGGCGACGATCCTGCCGGTCGGCTGGACGACGACCGCCTGCGTCTGCGCCGCTCCGATGCCCTCCGCGGCGAGCGGCGGCGTGAAGCCTTCTTCCCCGAAGGCGGTGTCCAGCGACCCGGTTGCCCGGTAGCGAACGAGCCCGAAGTAGTCCTGGTTTTTCGTCAGGTCGGCGAGGGCGCCGACCATCCCGTCGCCGTCGGCGGCGAGGTCCCAGATGTTCGGCGCCTCCGGCCCGGAGTCGAACTTGCCCACCGGCGTCTCGACGAACCCGCCGGTGCCGAAGCTCGGGTCGAGGCGATCGCCTGCCTGTGCGATGCCGACCAGGAACAGACAGAGCCAGGCCGCGGTGAAGATCCCCAGGGTCCTCCGCTTCGTTCGCATCCGGCCCTCCTCCATGCACGGGTAAACACGTTGTTTAGCCACGAGTTTCGAAGGGGACCTTAGAGAACGCACCTCCGTTCGCGCGGGGGTGGGCAATGGAGGAGCGGCGTTGAAATCCAGTTGGGCTGCACGATCCTTGATCTGCCTCGCAACCGCGGCACTCGCCGCGACCGTCCTCACCGCCTGCGGGGGCAGCTCGAACGGGTCGGGACCGCGGGAGCTGACCTTCTTCGTCGCGATCCAGCCGGGCGGGACGATCGAGGAAGTCTCGAAACGGTGCTCGGAAGAATCGAACGGCAAGTACACGATCACGCCGGAATTCCTCCCCACCGACGCCAGCCAGCAGCGCGAACAGCTGGTCCGCCGGCTCGGCGCCGAGGACTCGTCGATCGACATCGTCGGCATGGACGTGATCTGGACCGGCGAGTTCGCCAACGCCGGCTGGGTCGAAGAGTGGACGGGAGCCGAGAAGAAAGCGGTCACCGAAAAGGTCTTCCCCAACGTGATCGAAACGGCCTCGTTCGAGAACAAGCTCTACGCGGCGCCGTTCAACACCAACACCCAGTTGCTCTGGTACCGCAAAGACCTGGTCAAGCAGCCGCCGAAAACCTGGGACCAGATGATCGAAGAGGCCGAAGGGCTGAAAGAAGCGAGCTCGATCCAGGTGCAGGCGAATCGCTACGAGGGCTACATGGTCTTCGTCAACGCGCTGATCGAGAGCGCCGGCACCGAAATCCTCTCCGGTCCCGAAGAAGTCGACCTCGAACGAGGACCGACCGAAAAGGCGCTGGAAGTGATCGGCAAGCTCGCCAACGGCGGCGCCGCGCCCCCCAGCCTCTCGACCTCCGACGAGGACACTGCCCGGCTCGGTTTCGAGGCCGGCGAATCGGCCTTCATGACCAACTACACCTTCGCCTACGCGAGCGCCAAAGAAGAAGCGCCGGACGTGTTCAAGAACATGGGCTACGCACGCTTCCCGCGGGTCGACGCCAACACCCCGAGCAAACCGCCGCTCGGCGGCTTCAACCTCGCGGTCAGCTCCTACTCTGAAAACAAGGACGTCGCCTTCGAAGCGGCAACCTGCCTGGCGAACAAGGACAGCCAGAAAACCGCGGTCGAACTCGACGGCCTGCCGCCGTCGCGCTCTGACCTCTACACCGACAAAGTCGTGACCGGCGCCTACCCCGGCTTCGCCCAGCTGGTGAAGGAATCGATCGAAGCCTCCGGCCCGCGGCCGACCACCCCCGCCTACCAGGACGTCAGCCTCGCGGTCCAGCGCTCGCTGCACCCGCCGGACAAGATCGACCCCAGCGACACCGAATCGGTCTATGACGAACTGAAGTCGAAGGTCGAAGACGCGGTCAAGCGGGAAGGGCTGCTCTGATGACGGTCAACGCGCCCGCCAACCCCGCCCCGCCGGAGGCCGCCCCGAAGAAAGCCTCATCGCGGACCCGCTCGGAGCGCAAACTGGCCTGGATGCTCTGCGCGCCGGCGGTAGTGGCGATGCTGCTGGTCACCGCCTATCCGATCGTCTACGCGGTCATCCTCTCGCTGCAGGACGTCGACCTCCGCTTCCCCGACGAGGGCGGCTTCGTCGGGCTCAGCAACTACACCGCCGTCCTCTCCTCCGACCTCTGGTGGACGGACTTCTTCAACACCGTCTTCATCATGGTGATCTCGGTCGCGATCGAGCTGGTGCTGGGGATGGCGATCGCGATGGTCATGTACCGGGCGATCTTCGGCCGCGGCGTCGTCCGCACCTCGGTCCTCATCCCCTACGGGATCATCACCGTGGTCGCCGCCTTCGCCTGGCAGTTCGCCTTCTCTCCGGAAACCGGGTTCGTCAACAACCTGCCGCTGATCCCCGACGAAAAGGACTGGTTCGGCGGCCGCTTCAGCTCTTTCGCGGTGATCATCATGGCCGAGGTCTGGAAGACGACGCCCTTCATGGCGCTGCTGCTGCTGGCTGGCCTGGTGACGATCGACAGCCAGCTCTATGAGGCGGCGCGGGTCGACGGCGCCACCGCCTGGCAGCGGTTCACCCGGATCACCCTGCCGCTGATGAAGCCGGCGATCCTGGTCGCGCTGCTGTTCCGCACCCTCGACGCCTTCCGCGTCTTCGACACGATCTTCATCATGACTCGCGGTGCGCTGGACACCGAATCGGTCTCGATCCTCGGCTACAACCAGCTGATCAGCCGCCTCAACCTCGGGCTCGGCTCGGCGGTCTCGGTGCTGATCTTCCTCTGCGTCTTCCTCATCGCCTTCATCTTCGTGCGCGGCTTCGGGGCCAAAGTCGAGGAAGGACGACCGGGAGGCTGAGATGGAACGCAGCAGCCGCGATTACGCCCTCTGGACCATCGCCATCGCGCTGGTGGTGATCTTCGCCCTGATCCCGGTGCTGTGGCTGATCTCGATCTCGCTGAAGCCGCCGGAAGCCCTCACCGACCAGAAGTTCATCCCCTCCGACGTCTCCTTCGACAACTACAAGAGCCTGTTCGAAGGCGGGATCGACGACAGCCCCTTCATCAAGCCGCTGATCAACTCGATCGGGATCGCCCTGATCACGACCGCGATCTCGATCGTCCTCGCCTCCTTCTGCGCCTACGCGATCGCCCGGCTCGAATTCCCCGGCAAGCGGGTGATCCTCGCCGGGGCGCTGGCGATCGCGATGTTCCCCCCGATCTCCACCGTCGGCCCGCTGTTCGACATGTGGCGGGCGCTCGGGCTCTACGACACCTGGCTCGGCCTGATCATCCCCTACCTCACCTTCTCGCTGCCGCTGGCGATCTACGTCCTCGTCGCCTTCTTCAGGGAGATCCCCTGGGAGCTCGAGCAGGCGGCCCAGGTCGACGGGGCGACGCCGTTCCAGGCCTTCACCAAAGTGATCGTGCCGCTGGCGGCGCCGGGCGTTTTCACCGCCGCGATCCTCGTCTTCATCTTCTGCTGGAACGACTTCCTCTTCGCGATCTCGCTGACCAGCTCGGACGCGAGCCGGACCGTTAACGCCGCACTCGCCTTCTTCACCGGCGAATCGTCGTTCACCGCGCCGACCGGCTCGATCGCCGCCGCGGCGGTTGTGGTGACGGTGCCGATCATCGTCTTCGTCCTCATCTTCCAGCGCCGAATCGTCGCCGGGCTCACCGCCGGCGCCGTCAAGGGATAAGGAGCCCCCGATGTCAGAGATAGTCCTCGACGGAGTCACCAAGACGTTTGCGGATGGTTTCGAAGCCGTCAAAGACCTCAATCTAGATATTTCAGATGGCGAGTTCATGATCCTCGTCGGGCCCTCGGGCTGCGGCAAGTCGACGGCGCTGCGGATGATCGCCGGGTTCGAGGACATCTCCAGCGGCGAGCTGAAGATCGACGGCGAGACCGTCAACGACCGCTCGCCGAAGGACCGCGACATCGCGATGGTCTTCCAGAACTACGCGCTCTACCCGCACATGACCGTGCGCGAGAACATGGGCTTCGCGCTGAAGCTGGCCGGCGCCGACAAGAGCGAGATCGACAAGAAGGTCGAGGAGGCGGCGCGGACGCTCGACCTCGAGCAGCACCTGGACCGGCGGCCGGCGAACCTCTCCGGCGGCCAGCGCCAGCGGGTGGCGATGGGCCGGGCGATCGTCCGCGACCCGAAGGCGTTCCTGATGGACGAGCCGCTCTCCAACCTCGACGCGAAGCTGCGGGTGCAGATGCGGACCGAGGTGGCGCGCCTCCAGTCGAAACTGGAGACGACGACCGTCTACGTCACCCACGACCAGACCGAGGCGATGACCCTCGGCGACCGGGTGGCAGTGATGCGCGCCGGTGTCCTGCAGCAGGTCGGAGCCCCAGCCGAGCTCTACGACAACCCGAAGAACCTCTTCGTCGCCGGCTTCATCGGCTCACCGGCGATGAACTTCATGCCGGGGGAGATCAGCGGCGGCAAGCTGCAGCTGCCGATCGGCGAGGTCGACCTCGACAAGCTCGACGTCGAGCACCACGATGGCCAGGTGATCGTCGGCCTGCGGCCGGAGAACTTCGAGGACGTCGAGGTGATCGGCGACCTCAAGGAGGAGCGCGGGATCGTCTTCGAGGCCGAGATCGACCTCGTCGAGTCCCTCGGCTCCGACCTCTTCGCGCACTTCCACATTGAGTCCGAGGGCGTGCAGTCAGACCAGCTCGCCGACATCGTCGAAGAGAGCCTCGACGAAACCGGCGCCGGCGAAATCCGCGAGGGCCACGAGCAGATCGTCGCCCGCCTCGACCCGACCAGCAAAGTCAAGCGCCGCGAGACCACCCAGCTCTGGGCCGACACCGCGAAACTGCATCTCTTCGACCCGGAGAACGGCGAGAGCCTGCGGGATCGCTCAGGCAGCGGCGCCGACGAGCGCTGACATCAGCTGGACGGCCTGGTCGTCGCTGAGGCTCTGTGCCTCGGTCAGGTCCTGCCAGGTGCGGAAGGCGAGGGCGTGGCCGATCGCGGCGCGAGTGCGCTTGGCGGCGTTGCCGCGGAGGCCGCGGCCCTTCATGAGGATGTCGCCGGCGGTCGCCAGGAACTGGTGGTAGGCGGCAAACTTCTCGGCGACGACCGGGACGGCGTTTTCGTCGCGCAGGAGCTTGTCGATCATCCCCCCTACCCGGCGGTAGTAGGCGTACATCTCGTCCAGGGCCTGGGATAGGCGCTCTTCGGGGTCCTTGATCTGCTCCCAGCGGCTGATGTCCGGGGGCGGGTTGTTTTCGGCCCAGTGGGCCGAGCAGGCGCCGAAGAGGGCGCGCTCGTCGGGGAAGTGGCGATAGAGGGTCGAGCGGCGGACGCCGGCGTGCTCGGCGACGGCGCTCATCGTCGTCTGCGCGGGGCCGAGGGTGCCGTGCAGCTCGACCGCGCTTTCGGTGATCCGCAGCCGGGTCTGCGCCTCGGCTTCGGCGCGCTGCTTCTTCTCGTACTTCCGCTTCTCTGAGATTTGGGACGACAAAGGTGTACGACGAATATTGACAGATGCCTCCGGATGTGTCTATCCTTTTTGCGCGACATAGATGTCCAACGAAATTCAAAGGAGATTGAAGATGGCAACTGTGATTGGTCCCAGCGACGGCAAGGCCGGCTTCCTCGGCAGCATCGGGGTCCGTTTCATGATCGACGGCGAGAACGCGGGCGGCGACTTCTCCCTGGTCGAACACCCCCTCTCCGCCCATGCCCTGGCGGCGCCGCTGCACCGGCACGCCCGCGAGGACGAGTACAGCTTCGTGCTCGAGGGCCGGATGGGCGGCCTGCTCGGCGACGAGGTGGTCGAGGCCGGCCCTGGCGACCTCGTCTTCAAGCCGCGCAACGAGTGGCACACCTTCTGGAACGCGGGCGAGAAGCCCTGCCGGATCCTCGAGATCATCGCCCCGGCCGGCTTCGAGCACTTCTTCGAGGAGCTCGTCGACATGGGCGGCGTCCTCAACGCGAGCGCCGAGCAGCTGGTGGCCCTCAACGACCGCTACGGCCTGGAAATGCAGCCGGAGAGCGTGCCGGGCCTGCTGGAGCGCTTCGGCCTCGTGGTCGGCGAGCCGGTTGAGTCCGCGCTGCAGTTGGCTTGATTGCCTCCTGGCGATGCTGGACCAAGCGGAGCAAGGACGCAGGGAGGCCGAATAGCGGCGCTATTTGGCCGACTGAGGACGCCGCACCGCGCAGAGTCTGGCGCCGCCAGGGGCGCTGCTACTCTGCGCGGGTAGGCAGGCTGTCTCTGCCTGCGCGTCCGTCTTCGACCGTAGCGAGGAACACGCGCTTTGACTCCCGACCAGGGGTTCAGCATCGACCGTGAGGGGCCGCGAGACGAATGCGGCGTCTTCGGCGTATACGCGCCCGGGCACGAGGTCTCCCGCCTCGCCTACTTCAGCCTCTACGCGCTGCAGCACCGCGGGCAGGAGTCGGCCGGGATCGCCACCTGCGAGGGCGGGATGATCACGACGATGCGGGAGCAGGGGCTGGTCTCGCAGGTCTTCTCCGAGGAGAAGCTGGCGGCGATGCAGGGGGACATGGCGATCGGCCACGTCCGCTACTCCACCACCGGCGGCGGCTCCTGGGAGAACGCGCAGCCGATCTGGCGCGACGACGGCCGCGAGGTCGCGCTCGCCCACAACGGCAACCTCACCAACGCGGTCGAGCTCTGGGGTGAGCTGAAGGAGCAGGGGCTGAAGTTCCGCGGCACCTCCGACTCGGAGATCATGGCCGCCCTGCTCTCCTCCCACGACGGGAAGATGATCGAGGACGCGGTCGAAGACGTGATGCCGCGGCTGCAGGGCGCCTACTCGACCGTGGTGATGACCAAGCGCGCGATCGTCGCCTTCCGCGACCCGCACGGGATCCGGCCGCTCAGCCTCGGCCGCCTCGGCGACCGCTTCGTCGTCGCCTCCGAGAGCTGCGCCTTCGACATCATCGGCGCCGAGCTGATGCGCGAGGTGCACCCCGGCGAGATGGTCAGCCTGACCGAGCGCGGGCTGGAGACGCGCCAGGTGGTCAAGGCCGAGCGCCGCGCCAGCTGCGTCTTCGAGCACATCTACTTCTCCCGCCCCGACAGCCGCCTCGAGGGCAAGGTCCTGCAGCAGTCGCGCGGGCGGATGGGCGAGATCCTCTGGCGCCAGGCGCCGGTCGAGGCCGACCTGGTGATCTCGGTCCCCGACTCCGGCAACCCGGCCGCGGCCGGGTTCGCGCGCGCCTCCGGGATTCCCCGCGACGACGGCCTGATCAAGAACCGCTACGTCGCCCGCACCTTCATCCAGCCGGGACAGGAGCTGCGCAAGCACGGGCTGCGGCTGAAGTTCAACCCGCTCCCGGAGATCGTCGCCGGCCAGCGCCTCGTCGTCGTCGACGACTCGATCGTCCGCGGCAACACCACGCGGCAGATCGTCGGCATGCTGCGCGACGCCGGCGCCAGCGAGGTGCACCTGCGGATCTCGGCGCCGCCGATTCGCAACCCCTGCCACTACGGCGTCGACATGTCGACCCGCGAGGAGATGATCGCCCACAACCGCTCGGTCGAGCAGATCGCGGAGGAGCTGGAAGCCGACAGCCTCGCCTACCTCTCGATCGCCGGCGTCTACGAGGCGATCGGCGGCGACCCCGGCGAACACTGCGATGCCTGCTTCACCGGCGACTACCCGCTCGGCGATCCCGACGAGGCCGACGGCAAATACGCGCTGGAGACGATCGCCGCGGCACCGTAGAGGCGCGGCCGCCGGAGCGACCGCGCCTTCAGATTCGCCTGACTCTGTTTACATCGATACCCACAGAGGTTCAGGCGCTGTGACTGTGTAGGCGCCGTTCCAGTTGCCGTTCCCGGGGGCGCAACCGAGGTTCCCTCCTGTGAAGGTGAGGGGTCCGCCCCAGTCGATTGTCGCCATCGGACCGCCTGTGAGGGTGCCGACGTCACCGGGGTCGTAGAAGCATTCGTCGCCGCTGACTGTCCAGAGGACCCGGAGTTCCATCCCTGTCATCTTCAGTGTCCCGTTGTGGGTCCAGACCGGCACGTCGATGATTTCGATGTCGAGTGTCCCGGGTTTGACCACCTGGACGTCAACCGGCTGACCGGCGTCTTCGCATCCACCGAAGTTGAGGACGTTGACGAACGCCCCCAGCGGCATCGCTGTGACCGCCTCGGTAACCGCGTCGATTGTCGAGCCTTTGCATTCGACGACGCCGTTGGGGGTCGGGATCACGAGCCTCGTCCCAGCCTCCAGGTGAGCGTGGATTGTCGTCCCCTGCGGATAGAGGTGGGCGCCTTCGCAAGTCGGTATGCCGCCCGGTGTTGTCGGCGCTTTGCAGAGCGACGTCGGTGTCGCGACGGCGCTGCCGGCGCCGAACGTCGCCAGGGCCGCCACGACCGCCGCCGCCAAGAGCGCGAACGTCTTCAACTTCTTCATCTTCATCTCTCCCTTGTGCCCGCTCCAGGAGCGGGGCATAGATATTGGAAGAGACCCGAATACCACCTACTCAGTATTTATGCAAGAAATCTTTCGCAAAACTAGGCGACCAGATCCGCTCCGCGAGACGACCCCAGAGACCCGCAGCCGGAGCGGCGGGCGACGGCGCCCATGCGGGGTACTGCGAAGATGCGCGCGTGAGCGCGTTCCGGATCGTCGTCCTCGCCTCGGGCAGCGGCACCAACCTGCAGGCGATCCTCGACGGGCTGCACGGGCAGGGGCTGGTCGAGGTCGTCGGCGTCGGCTCCGACAAGCCGACGGCGGGAGCGCTCGAGCGCGGGCGCCGGGCCGGCGTCGAGACCGCCGTATTCCCCGTCGCCGATCACCCCGATCGCGCGGCGCGGGACGAGGCGATGGGCGACTGGATCGAGGCGCGGGAGGCGGACCTCGTCGTCCTCGCCGGCTACATGCAGCTGCTGAGCGCGCCGTTCGTCGCCCGCTTCCGCAACCGCGTCGTCAACATCCACCCCGCCCTGCTGCCGAGCTTCCCCGGCCTCGACGCGATCGGGCAGGCGCTCGCCGCCGGGGTCGAGGCCACCGGCGTCACCGTCCACTTCGTCGACGAGGGGGTCGACACCGGGCCGGTGATCGCCCAGCGCGAGGTCCCGGTGCCCGCCGGCGTCGGCCGCGAGGAGCTGGAGGCGGCGGTGCACGCGGTCGAGCACGAGCTCTATCCGGAGGCGATCCGCATGATCGCGGAGGGCAGAGTTAGGATCGACCCCAGCGACCCGCGGACGGTCGCGATCGATGACTGACCCCGCCACCGAAACCCAGCAGGACAGCCTCGGCAACGACCAGGTGAAGGTGCGCCGGGCGCTGATCTCTGTCTCCGACAAGACCGGGGTGGCCGACTTCGCCAAAGGCCTGGCGGCGCTCGGGGTGGAGGTCATCTCCACCGGCGGCACCGCGACGGCGCTGCGCGAGGCGGGGATCGAGGTGACCGACGTCTCCGAGTTCACCGGCCAGGAGGAGATCCTCGGCGGCCGGGTGAAGACGCTGCACCCGCGGCTGCACGCGGCGCTGCTGGCGCGGCGCGGCGACCCCGAGCACATGGCGACGTTGGAGCGCGAGGGGATCGAGCCGATCGACGTCGTCTGCGTCAACCTCTACCCCTTCGAGCAGACCGTCGCCGGCCACGAAGTCGCCCACGAAGTCGCGATCGAGAACATCGACGTCGGCGGGCCGACGATGATCCGCGCGGCGGCGAAGAACCACGAGAGCGTCGCCGTCGTCGTCAAACCCGAGTCCTACGACGCGGTGCTCGCCGAGCTGGAAGAGGGCGAGGGCGAGATCTCCGCCGCCACCCGCCACTGGCTCGCCAACGAGGCCTTCGCCCAGACCGCGCGCTACGACGCCGCGATCAGCCGCTGGTTCTCGATGGAGTACGAGGACTTCCCCGAACACCTGGCGGTCGCTTACGAGAAGGTGCTCGACCTCTCCTACGGGGAGAACCCGCATCAGCGCGCCGCGCTCTACGCCGAGCAGGGCCTGCGCAGCCACATCCTCTCCCGCTGCTCGAAGCTGCACGGGCGGGCGCTCTCCTTCAACAACGTCCTCGACCTCGACTCCGCCCGCAGCCTGGTCGGCGACTTCGAGCAGCCGGCCTGCGTGATCGTCAAGCACAACAACCCCTGCGGGGTTGCGATCGGCGCCGACGCGCTCGAGGCCTACCTGAAGGCGCTCGCCTGCGACCCCCTCTCCGCCTACGGCGGCGTGATCGCGATCAACCGCCCGATCGGGCGCGAGCTGGCCGAGAAGCTGCACGAGAACTTCGTCGAGGTGCTGAGCGCGCCCGGCTACGAGGACGGGGCGCTCGACGTGCTGACGCAGAAGGAGGCGATCCGGATCCTCTGCGAAGAGGAGCGCCGCCAGCCGGACCCGACCGAACGCGACGTCAAGCGGGTGATGGGAGGGCTGCTGGTCCAGGACCGCGACGGCGACCCCGAGCCGCGGGAGATCATGGAGGCGGTCACCGGCAACGAGCCCAGCGAGGAGCAGTGGCAGGACATGCTGTTCGCCTGGACGGTCAGCCGCCGCGTCCGCTCCAACGCAATCGTGATCGCCAAGGGCGGCGCGACCCTCGGCATCGGCGCCGGCCAGATGAGCCGCGTCGACTCGGTCCGCCTCGCGGTCGAGAAGTGCCGCGAGGCGCGCGGCTCCGACGCCGACCAGCTCCTCGCCGGCTCCGCCCTCGCCTCCGACGCCTTCTTCCCCTTCGCCGACGGCCCCGAGCTGGCGATCCAGGCCGGCACCACCGCCGTCGTCCAGCCCGGCGGCTCCAAACGCGACGCCGAGGTGATCGCGGCCTGCGAGCAGGCCGGCGTCGCGATGGTCTTCACGAAGCACCGGCACTTCCGGCACTAGCTCCCTCCATGGCCGACCGCTACGTCTTTTCGGACGAGGCTGGCAATTTCGACTTCTCCCATGGGTCAGGCGCCAGTCGCTACTTCATCCTGGGGACGGTCACCGCCAACGATTGCCGGATCGGGGACGAGCTGCTTCAACTTCGGAGGGAGATGGGGTGGCGCGGGATTCATTTGGACAAGGTGTTTCACGCGACCGAAGATCCCCAGGCCGTTCGCGACGAGGTATTCCAAATTCTCAGCAGCGGCAGCTTCCGAATCGACGCAACGATCCTCGAGAAGTCGAAAGCCAAGCCACATCTTCAAGAGCAACGCGCCCTCTACAAGATGGCCTGGTTCCTGCACTTCAAACATGTCGCTCCGGCGGTCGCGAGCAATGACGACCGGCTCTTCGTGATCGCGTCCAGCCTCGGCACCAAGAAGAAGCGAGCGACCTTCCACGGGGCCGTCGACGAAGTCGTCGACCAGGTCTCCCCCTGTGCGTCCCATCGCGTCGCGTTCTGGCCTGCGGCCAGCGACCCATGCCTCCAGGTGGTCGACTACTGCATCTGGGCCATCCAGCGAAAATGGGAGCGCGGAGACAGCCGCTCGTACGACCTGATCAAGGACAAGATCAGCTCGGAGTTCGACGTCTGGGCAGTCGGCCCGACCCACTACTACTAAAAGAACTTGGCCCCCGGACAGCTAGCCGTGAGGCAGAGCCCAGGGGCTCTTTCACCATCCGAGAGCCAAGTTCTTATCGGTAAGTGTAGCCACCGACGCGGATGCATACGAACAAAGGTTCGTCATGAAGCAGCCGCTTCCCGCTGCTGCTCGCTCGCGCGCATCACGTGTTTGCAGACCTGATCGGGTTCGTCGGCGACGACGAGGAGCTCTTTGTCGCCGGGGGAGATCAGGCCGTGGTCCTCGAGGCCGCGGTCGATCCACTCGAGGAGCGGGTCCCAGAACTCGGAGTCGACGAGGATCGTCGGGAAGGCGTGGATGCGGCGGGTCTGGATCAGGGTCAGGGACTCGAACATCTCGTCGAGGGTGCCGAAGCCGCCGGGGAGCATCACGAAGGCGCGGGCGAAGCGGACGAACATCAGCTTGCGGGCGAAGAAGTAGTGAAATTCGTACTGGCGGTTGACGTAGCGATTGACGTGCTGCTCGTGCGGGAGCTCGATGTTGAGGCCGACCGAGAGGCCGCCGGCCTCGGCGGCGCCGCGGTTGGCGGCCTCCATCAGCCCGGGGCCGCCCCCGGTGATCACCGTGTAGCCGTGGTGGGTGAGGCAGGCCGCGGTCTCGCGGGCGAGCTCGTACCAGCGGTGGCCCTCCTCGACCCGGGCCGAGCCGAAGATCGAGACCCCTTCGTCGATGTCGCGGAGCTCGTGGAAGGCACCTTCGATCTCCTTGTGGATGCGATTGACCCGGCGCTGGTCGTCGCTTGCCTCGTCGACCGGCACGCGCAGCAGGCGCTGGTCGTGCCGCATCCCGTCGCTGTTGGCGCCGTCCCCGCCCATCGCTCAAGTAGAGCACAGAGCCGATTCTCGATCGGCGACTCCTAGCTGCTCCGAAGCCAGAACTCCCGCTCTTGCGCGATCGCCTGATCGCGGTAGTACTTCTCCTGCCAACAGTCGGTGGTTGACAATCCACCCGAGCTTCCGCCCTCTGTGGCGGGCCTTTGTCCGTCCTCCGCTTTCCATCTGCGGCTGCGCCAGCGCCAGCGGTAATGGTCGTAGATGTCCATCACGTGAGTCACGTAACTGCTCGCGAGGGGCTGGTGGCCCTTGATGATGAGGAGGTTCTCGTCGTTGGCGTACGAGGCGCGGTAGCCGAGGTTGTGGCTGCCGGTGATGACGACGCAGTCCTCGCTCGAGTGGGGGTCGATGACGATGATCTTGTCGTGGATGATCGCGTGGGCTTTTGGTGAGGATTTGAGGAGCTCCTGTTGCAGCCCCGCGAAAGGGTGATCCAGGCCGGCGGCACCGGCAACCTGAGCTCGCTCGCCGGTGCGGTGGTAGAGGGTGGTTTCGTAGTTTTCGATTGCCTCCGGGTCGGTCGCCGCCCCCCGAACGAAGAGCAGCGGGTTCTCCGCCTCAGCTGTGCCGATCGCATCGAGGACGCTCGGCGAGCCAGGCTGAAAGAGGAGGAAGAAGATTCCCCTTTTGGCACTCGCGATCAACTCGAAGGCTTCAGTCATGTCATCCGGAGCGGGGGGATTGTCTTTCGGCTTGCTCTGAAGCCTGGTGTTGGGTGAGAGGCGGAGGGTCACCTCGGCTCCGTCTATCTCGCAATGGAAGGCTTCGTTGTTCGTCTTCCTGAATTCCTCGCCCTGTGCTGCTTTCGCCGGCGGGGGCGGGCATTCTTCCTTGAGCCGCTTCCAGAAGTCCATGTAAGTCGAGGCCAGCTGCTCCGAGCCGAGAACGAGCGCGTTGTTCGCCTGGGCGCAAAGTCCCGTATAGGTCCAGTTGGTGCTGCCGGTGAGCACCTTCGGAGGGCTGTCGCCGTTGCCATCCCCGACGAGGAACTTGTTGTGGCCGATATGACCACTCGACATCATCCGGTCAGTGACCTCGACGTCCGCGCCGTGAAGATCCTCCCGCGCCTCCTTGTTGGTGGAATCGCCCTCGCCGGCATTGGAGAGCACGAGCGCGAGATGCTCGGGATCCTTCAGCATCTCGACCAGCTCCGGGTCGTTTAGCTCGTAGAGAGCGCCATGACAGCGCTTTCCCTCAGCTACCGCCTCTTTCGGCAGCCTACGAAGCGCCTCGATGATCTGGCCCGCGAGAGCCGCCCGAACCGGATCCCCCGGCCTCTTGATCGCTTCCAGCAGGGCCTCACTGCTCGGCATGCCTTTTTTGTCGATCGGGAGGACATGGGCCAGTGCCTGGGTCGAGAGAATGCCGCGGTTGAAGTAGGCATCGACATGCTCGGAGCAGGAAGGGGTGAGGGTCACAAAATCCGTGACGAGCTTGAGATCGTCGCGCGAGGAGAGATCCCCGGGCCGTCCGACGCGCGGGATGATTTCGTAGCGGTAGGTCTTCCCACGGTCCGCGGTCAGGTCCCGCCACGCGTACTTCTGTACCGGCCACTTCTCGGTATCGGACGGATTCCAGTCGGGGTTGCTTTCCCCATGAAACCCGACCCATGCGGGTAGCACCTCTTTCCCGTCCTGCTCGGAGGTGCGCCTGACGGCAAATCCGAGGCACTCCGGAATCGCCTCCTCGAAGCTCCAAGCGACGAACACCACATCGTTGTTCGCGAGGGCTACGGCTCGTTTCATGACCCGGGTATACCAGGCGAAACCTTAAACAGTGCGTTTTTTTAGAGCATTGCCTTCGGCTCTGAGAAGAAGTGCCCCCGGCGGGACTCGAACCCGCGCCGCGCGGCTTAAAAGGCCGCCGCGCTTCTTTGTCTTCTTCCGCCTGTAGAGCCGTTCGCCGGCGCTCAGATGGTCAAAGGGAAGGTTCGAGGGAAGGTCGTGGGGATTTCGTTGCACGCCTCAGGCAGGCCTTCTTCCCCTTCACGCTTCTCCAAGAAGGCATCTAGCTGATCTCGAGCACGCTCCAACTCCCCGGGGAGAACATGGGTGTAGCGGCGGAGGGTGATCGGAGCTGCCTTATACCCACCTCGGGGAACTTGGTGACCCATCATCACCGAGGCGACCTTGGGGCTCACGCCCGCGTGATCGAGCCAGGTCGCGGCTGTGTGGCGCGAGTCCTGCAGACCGATCGGCTCCAACTCGAGGCGTAGCCAGGTCCGCCGCACCCGCTTCTGCATCTGGCCTAGTGCGAGCATGCCCGAGCGGCACCGACGGACCGGCGGGCAGACCCGGCGTTCGAGGGGACGCCCGGTTGCGTTCCACTCGGCCCGGAGTCGGGCGAGGAGGGGCCGCACCAGCGGCACGTCCCTGTGTGCTGCTCTCGACTTGCGGGCACGCGCCTCCTCGGCGAGCACCATCTGGCGGCGCTCCAAGTCAACTTGGGACCATTCGAGGATGCGGATCTCTTGAGCGCGCGCGGTGCCGTAGGCGGCCAGGGCGAAGGGCAGCGCCTCGGTCGGCTTCAGGCAACTCAGCAGCCGGGCAAATTCACCTGGAGTGGCCACCCGGTCGCGTTCGACCGAATCGGGTGCTGGCAGCCGAACCGATCGCGCGGGATCGTCGAAGGCCAGTTCCCGGTCCCGAGCCCACCGGTAGAGGGAACGCGCGGCGTTGATGATCGAGCGGGTGCGCGAGCTGGAGAGACCTGAGCGTCGGAAGTCGTCGACCGCGCACTGAAAGTCCCCGTGGGTGATCTCGCGTAGCCGCCGACGCCGCAGCACCGGAGGCAGGCTCCTGAGCGAGGAGTCAAGGTTGAGGATTGCCGTCTGCTTGTAAGGCTTGCCCTGCTTGTTCAGCGCCACGCCTTCGGCGCAGGCGGTGATGAAGAGCCCGTGGGCCTCATCGAACTCAGATCCGGCCGCCGTCCCCCGACTGCGCTCACCCGGATCCTTGTCTGGAGCTCGACGCGCAACCTTCTGGCCTCGCCGACCTGCTCGACACGATGAGTTCGCCGGGAGCGGCTCGTCGAGCGATCCCACGCAACCCCGTAGTAAGTGGGCGTGCAATCGCAAACCTCGGCGTCTTGCGCCAGAGCGCAGCTAATTCGATGGCGCGCGTACACCCCCTGATAGCGGGTCCGGGTGTCGACATAGCGGCCGGGCCGCCGGTTGGCAGGTCCCTTCTCCATGGACCCAGGATCCCACCGCCGCCACCCTCTTGCAAAAGGGCAGATATCGCGCCGGTTCTCGAAGCCGGTGAGGGAGCTATACCGAGAACGGGTCTACGAGCTCCACGCCGGCGCCCTCGACGTCGGCGACGTTTCGCGTGGCGAAAGTCAATGCAGTCACCTTCGCGGTCGCCGCCAAGAGGCCGTCGACGACGGGCAGCGGATCGGGAGCGTTCATCCTCCCCCACTCCTCCGCGATCGCCCGGTCAACCGGCAGGATCCGATCACGGTATGCCTCGCCGAGGCGGGCCAGCCAGCTGTCGAGGGCCGTTGCGGAATCGGGATCACGACGACGGACGTTCTCGATCCCGCGGCGGATCTCGCCGATCGTGAGGACGCTCAGGTAGATCTCCTCGTCGTCCAGCTCGCTGAACCACGCCCTGACATTCGCGTCGGAGCGATCCCCCTTCCGCAGCTCCGAGATGACATTGGTATCGAGCAGGTAGCTCAAAGCTCGACGGCGCGACCGCGATCCTCGGGCCGCTCGAAGTCGCGATCCTCGCCGGCATCTGGCATCGCCAGCAGCATCTCCTTCAGCGACTGCGTCGGTCCCTTCGGGCCAAGCACCTCGCGCAGGATCTGCCGGTGCTCCTCCTCAGCCGATCGGCCATGACGAGCGGCGCGAACCTTCAGCTCGCGCACGACATCGGTCTCTATGTCTCTGACTAGGAGCTGTGCCATGGTGATATCAATGCTATCACCCTCTAGACTACTGCTCGTAGTCCCAGTCTCCGCCCTGGTCAAAGTAGGGACACCGCGTGACTCCGAAACCCTGCCAAAGCACGTCCATAGCCTTGCGCACCGTGGGGGTGGGGTCCTGCTGGAGCTCATCGACTGCAACGTCCTGACGCAAGCCAATCCATTCGACGCCGGCCGGGCGAAGAGCGAGATCCCAGTCAGCTGGCACTTGGGGAATCGCTTGCTCGGCGTTCTCGATCCGCACATAAGTCGCCAAACGACCGAAGTAGCCGAGGTCGGGGAATACCCCCGCCGCATAGAGCAAGGCGTCATGGACGTCATCGGCGAGCGTCTTGCCGGGCAGCTCAGGCTCACCGCCGCGATATCTTCGCGCCCACTCGAACACGCCGGGACGATAGATCGCGACACGTTTTGCGATCACGCCTTCTTCATAGGTTTCCTCATGATGGAGGCCATGGCCGTCCAGAATCCAGCGGCCGGGAGGTCGGACTGCTCTCGAAGAATTCTCTCCTCGCTTTCCCTCCCAGACCTCGGGAAACGCATCTGGAGAAATGCGGTCGGGAGTGAGAAGCGGACGGTGGCAGTCGAGCGCGGCAACAACGACGGTCGCCAGCGGTGTCCATTCCGGCTTGATCTGTCCATGCAAGGCCAGCTTTGCCTCATCAAGCGACCGAGGCCGCGTGATGCGTGCCCGCAGGGGAAGGGAATGAAGAACTTTGATCAGCTCCTCCTCCATCCCTCGTGCTTTCGCATGCGCCTCGGCGACTTCGCTCGCCGACATGCGAATCGTGCGCGTCCCGCTGCGCCGGTAGTACCGATACTCGCCATAGCCTTGAACCATGACGGGCTCTCCTAGCTGGGGCTCAATGCGAATGACGATGACGACGCCATTGCCCACTGGGACCGTCGCGGCCTGAAAGCTTGCCCGTGGCGCAAGCGCGTCGTCCAGCACGTTCTCGAGCCTGGTCTGAAGTCCCTCGTCCGTGATCGGCACGATTGCCTTCGGCAGCGGATCCTCGCCGTCGTCCTCTTCGATCCCGTAGAGCAGTAGGCCGCCCTGTGCGTTGGCGAGCCCGCTTACGTCCTTCGCGGCCTCGGCCCTTTGTGTCTTGCGCTCCAAGGTCAACTCGCGCTTGTACTCCAGGCGAAGACCCTCCGGGAATTTCGCCGCAACGAAATCTTCGAGGTCTGCGCCAGTCCAGGCCTCAACGTCTTTGAGGAAGATTCGATCCACGCGATGAAACTAGCTCCAGGATCCGCTGGATTTATCTCCTCCAGCTTTGTTCTTGGTGCGCGGTGCGAAACGCCCGATAACCCCCCTCTTATGGAGATCACTTCGCGCGCTACTTCAAGGCGGCGCGATGCTCGGCTCTGCAGGCCCGGGGACCGTGGGCGACTTAAGGGCACAGTCGGCGTCGACACGATCTTTTTTCTCCTAGAGCGGGGCACCATCGCGATAGCGCGACCAGATGGCAACGGCCCCGTCTTGATCTCCGGCCGGCCTCACTCGGGGGACGTGCCGGGGCCGAATAAGAAAGGGGGGCGCTGAAAAGCGCCCCCCCAGAGAGATGCGCGTGCGGCTAGTGCCTCGGCGGATCGCGGTCGTCGCGATCACCGTCGTACGGCTCGCGCGAACCGGACTTCGCCAGGCCGCGGCTGATCATGTAGCCGACGGCGACGATGGCGACGTAGAGCCATGCCTGCTTGGCGATGAACTCGTCGGTTCCGGGGGCGGTATCGCCACCCTTGATCGTGGCGGCGGCGGCGAGGATGCCGACGATCACGACCACCATCGCCCAGAACTCGGTCGTCTTGAATGCCTGTTTCGTCTCAGTCGAGAGGCGGCGGACCGTGCCACGCCTTGCGGAGCGGTCGCCCGCCCCTTCGTTGCCGGCTCGCGCCGTTGCTGACTCCATGCTTGTTCCTCCTCAGTGGGGTTCGGTTCCGGGATCGGCGCGAACTTGGACAAGACCGCGCGACCTCGGGCTTAGGGGAAAGCCACCCCGGAAGAGTCTCACCCCGACTGGTTGGCACTGCGAGGAATCCACTCGGGACAGACCTCGGGTACCCCAGTGCTTGAGCGAGGAAACTTAGGAATCCCTGTGCATGGCTAGCTTCTGGCTAACTGCTCAGGGGCAATCGCATCCGCACGACGGTTCCGCCCTGGCCGCCGGCGCCGATCTCAAAGGAACTCGACAGCTGGGAGATGAGGCCGAGCCCCATCCTCATGCTGGTGTCCTGCCGATACAAGGTTGGCCGGAAGCCCGCACCGAAATCTCGGACCACGACCTCCAGTTCCCCTTCCTCGGGAGACGCCTCCACCTCGAAGCGTCCCTCCCCCTCAGGGTAGGCATGCCTGACCACGTTCGTACATGCCTCGGTCACGATCGTCTTCAGGTCCCCGAGCGCAGGTTCCTCCATGCCGAGTGCCTTGCCGAGGTCGGCCACGGCAGCCCGAGCCTCCGAAACATTCTCGGGTCGGGCCTCGAAGTTGAGAGAAAGTTTGTCTGCCTGATGCATCCGGTGAAGGACGGTAGCCGTATTGCTCCTGAGATTGCCGCGAAAGCGGCAAGCCAAACGTGATTTTCAATCGGGTTTCTTGACCGCGGTGGTTGTCAAAGATCGTGCGGCGAGCCCAGGATGGAACTTCAAATGAGCGATTCCCGCTTCCAAGGTGGCGGCACGCCACCGCTTCCCCTACAGCGTTTCCAGGCGAACTCGGAGTCACAAGACGGCGTTGCAGTCATAGCGGTGCGAGGCGAGGTCGACATGCACACGGCCCTTGACCTGGCGCCGTTGCTCGAGGAGGCGTCAGGGGCCGAGAAGCGGATCGTCCTCGACCTCTCCAACTGCAGCTTCATCGACTCCACGGGGATCGCTCTGGTGCTGAACGCAGACCGGCGTCTCAGCGACGCCGGAATCGAGTCAGGGATGACGCTTTGCGGCCTGCAGGGACAGGTGCTTCGGGTCTTGGAGATTGCCGGGATATCAACGAAGCTTCCGGTGTCTGAAAGCCGCGAAGCGGCTCTTTCGAAACGCTGAAGGAAATTTCGTCTAGGCGTTAGGCCCCCTCCCTACCTATCGGCGACCGATGTCCCCCTCGGCCTCGATCTGCTCTTTGCGGGCCTCCTCGGAGACCCGCTCCTCGGTGACTTCGGTCTCCTTGTCGAGGCGGACCCGCTCCTTCGGCACGGCCTTCTTTTCGACCACGATCTCCTCCTCGCTTAGCGTCACCTCGTGCTCCTCGTCGGAGATCGCCGGGCCGTCCAAGGCGTCGTCGACGTTGCCCTCGGTGATCGGTTCGCGCTCCAGCACCGCCTTCTCTTTGCGCACCGGCACCGTCTGGGTGACCTCCTCGGTGACGACGTACTTGCGCAGACGGGCGCGGCCCTTCTCGCGCTCGCGGGTACCGACGTTGACCTCCTCCTCGGAGCGAGTCATCGCGCTGTCGGTCTCCGGACCGCTGGTGTCGCGGCCGACCGGCTCGCGGTCATCCGCGTCGGTGCCGCTGGAGCTGGAGTCGTAGTCGAGGCCGTAGTGGCTCCAGAGGGCCCTCTCCTCGGAGTCGTTCAGCTCCTGGTCGGGCTCGACGCCCGGAGCGTCCTTGACCTGCTCCTTGGTGTAGGCGAGGCGGATGGACTCCCCTTCGGGGCGCGCCCCCTCGATCGGGGCGAAGCTCGATTTCAGCCCGAAGAGGCCGGTGTTGATCGCCAGCCATTCGGGCTTATCGGTGGTGGTGTCGAGGTAGACCTCATCGACCTTGCCGATCTTCTCTCCGTCGCTGCCGATGACCTCCCGGGCCCGCCAGTCGTATGCCTCCGTGAACTCGTTCATGGCGTTCCTTCCTGTTTTCGTTTTCCCTTTGAAGTGCGTGCGAGGCCACCCCGCCTGCGGCGGGTACTCCCCTGACCTCTAACTACCCGTCGAGCTGGTCTTCAGCGCGCTCCTTGCCGAGCTGCACGTCGCGTTTGACCTGGCCGCGCTGTTCCCGGCCCTTGCGGTAGGCGTCCTCGAGCATCCGCCCCGCGACGTCGCGGCCTCCAAGACCGAAGGCAAGGGCGGCGCCGAGGGCGACCGAGCCGAGCAGGGCGGCGTAGGTGATGCTGACGATCTCCGGCGCGATCCTCAGCTGGTTGAGGATCATGAAGACGGCGATGACCATGATCAGCGCCGGCACCGCGGTCGCGACGATCTTCCCGGTCGGCGTGTCGCCGAGGAGCTTCGCGACGAGGCCGCCGACCGCGCCGGCGATGGCGGCGGCGAGGACGAAGATCACGATCGCCGCGATCACGTTCGGCAGGTAGTTGAGGACCTGCGTCATGAAGGCGGTGACCGCCGGGATATGCAGCGCGCTCAGCGCAGCGGTCAGCACGAAGAGGAAGATCAGCCAGAAGGCGACCACCCCGATCAGCTTCGAGGGCCGCGCGCCGGGGCTGACCTTCTCTACGTACTCACCTGCGTCTGACTCATGCAGGGCTCGATCGAGACCGACAGCCTCGAGCCCCTTGCTGACCGCGGTCCGGACGATCCTCGCGATCAAGTAGCGCGCCGAGATGAGCCGCGATCGCCCACTGGGACCCGGCCACCCGAGAGCTGACCCTCGCCAACTGCGGTCACGTCCCGCCGGTGGTCATCCGCAACGACGGCACCGCCGAAAAACTTAAGGTCCCGAAAGTCCGTGGTCTAGGTGGTCGCTCCGCACCAGAACCCGCGGAGCGCTCCACCGCCCTGGCCGCAGGCGACCGTCTGATCATGGTCTCCGACGGCGTGGTCTCCGAAGGCAAGAAGAAAGCCGGCCTCGGCATCGACGGCCTGCTCGAGGCAGCCCAACGCTCCCAGAGCGCCACCGCCCCCGACACCGTCCGCGAGATCCACTCCGCTGTCCTCGACGCTACGAACGGCGAACTCGACGACGACGCCACCGCCGTCTGCCTGGCTATCAGCCATCCCTGAGGTCGTAGCGAGGCGCGGGTGGGCAATTAGGTCGCCCCGATAGAATGGGTGGAGAAGCAGTCGTTTGTTGGGTTTCTTTATCCGCCCTCCTCCTCGCGAGCGACCTCGATTCAGAGGGTGGGAAAAGTTGAGTCCCATATGAGCGAGAGCCCTGCAGCAGTCAACGGCTCGAATGCCTCCGCCGCCCGCGATGGCGATGTCGCCGTCGACGAGCAGTTTTCGGTTCGCGCCGAGATCTCCCGGGCGATGGTCCGCCTCTACAAAGAACAGTTCGGGCGCGGGCCGACCAAGGCGAGGACCGAGTTCGCAGGCCCCGACATCGTCGTCTGCACGCTCGAGGACAGCTTCACGCCAGCCGAGCGCCGGCTCGCAGAGATGGGGGAGCATCAGCGGCTTCGCGACACCCGCCTCTACTTCCAGCACGCCACGGAGGGGCAGTTCTGCGCGGCGATCGAAGGGATCTTGAACCGGAAGGTCCGGGCATTCAACAGCGCAACGAATACGAGGGAGGACGTCTCCGTAGAGGTCTTCCATCTGGAGCCGGGCGTATCCGGGTCTGCTTGACCAAGGGTTAGGCCGAGGGGCTTGAGCCCGGAGCTGGATCCTCGGAATGCGTCAGCGGCGAGTTCTCCAGCACGAAGACGAAGTCGAGCAGGTCGGGGTCCTGCTGGCTGCTGCTGAGAAAGCCCTCGACCTTCCGCCCGGTGTGCTCTTCCACGATGTCCACCAGAGGCTCGCGGAGCATCTCGGAGATATCGACCCGGCTTTGAGCAACGGAGCGGGCGCTGCCGCCCTCGAACATCGTCTGCTCGCTCGGGGTGTGGCCTTCGCGCAGGAGGACGAGAACGCACTCGTTGTTCAGGTAGGTCCGGGCCTTGGTGGGGCCGCGGCCCATCCGTCGTTTGAGAAGCTGGACGACCTCGCGGGAGATCGTCGCCGCCTTTCCCTCTACCTGTAGGCCCGACAGCTGCTCCATCTACCCGATGCTAGACCACGCTCGGCGGTCGGTCCGGTGCAAGGCCGTTCAGGCCAAGCACCGTGCCGCCGCCGGATGCAATCGCGTCACGCTGGCAAGGTCGCGGCGACAAACGCAGCTCCGGTGCGAGCAGAGGCGCAGGGCAAGGCTACCGGCTGGAGAGAGCCCTTCGAAATGGTTCAGACGCAGGGTGCCAAACCGAGAGAGGGGCGCCGAAGCGCCCCTCCTGTGTCTCTGGGTCGTGGCCGCCGCTAGTGCCGGGGCGGATCGCGGTCGTCCCGTTGGCCTCGTACGTATATCTAGGCGTATCTGGCGGCGGCGGACTAGACGCGTCGCGACGACCTTAAAAGGAAGGCGAAGGGGAGGGCGGTACACATTTCGGTCCTTTTGACGCCTAGGGACCGGATAACCGAGCGGCCTCGAAGCCGCCGCTCTAATCGAAAGAATTCGGCTCTGCCAGCGACTTTGAGATGCCCCCGGCGGGACTCGAACCCGCGCCGCGCGGCTTAAAAGGCCGCCGCTCTGGCCGTCACCGCGGGTCCCAGAGCCAAAAGTCCCGCTGGGCAGGTAAGAAGGGAAGGTTGAAGGGAAGGAACGGCGCAAAACCCTGCAGCCCATGATCGGTTCAAGTTGCGGTCGGCGGCGGACGGCAAGGAGCCTTTCCTACCGGCGAAAGACCCCTCTTAGCCGGCAAACGTAAAGGGCCGATCGGCTTCTTCGGCCTCGCGATCGTCGAGGTAGCTCTGCAGTTGATCGCGGGCCCGCTCGAGCTCTCCAGGGAGGACATGGGTGTAGCGGCGCAGCGTGATCGGCGCGGCGTCGGGCTGGCGCTTAGGCGCTTTGTGGCCCATCAGCGCCGAAGCAACTTTGGGACTTACGTGTGCATGATCGAGCCAGGTCGCGCTGGTGTGCCGCGAGTCCTGAATGCCGATGGGTTTTAGCCCAAGGTCTTCCCAAACCTTGCGGCGACGCTGCACCAGATTGTTGACGCTGAGATGTTCGGACTCGCTCTCCCTGCGAGGTGGACAGACGAGGCCGGTCTCTGGCTGGCCCTGGCGCTTCCACTCGGCGAAGAGTCGGTCGCGGACTTGCCGGACCATCGGAACCACACGCCTCGCGGCCTCGGACTTTTCGGCCTCTTCATGAGCGCCAAGCAAGAGATTGTCATCCTCGAAGTCGACCTCCGGCCATTCCAAGGCTTCGACCTCCTGTGACCGCGCCGTGGCGTAAGCGGCCAGCGCCCAAGGGAGCGCGTCCTGCGGCTCGAGCTGATCTAGAAGGTGAGCAAATTCGCCAGGAGTGGCGATGCGCTCACGTGGCTTGGAGTCGTCAGCCGGCAAGTCGACGTCGACCGCGAGAGGAGTCGCAATCTTGTTCCGCTTGACGGCCCAACGTGACAACGACCGAACCGCGTTGACCCGATGCTTGATCCGCAAGGTCGACAGCGGCTTCGCGCCGGCCCTAGCTTTGTAGACCGCCTGATGGAAGTGGTGATCGCTGATCTCATCCACGTACATGCAGCGCAGCCAGTCCGGCAGATTGCGAAGTGAGCTGTTGAGATCCTTGAGCGCCTTCTTGGTGAACTTGCGCCCGTGCTTATTAAGAGCAACGCCCTTCTCGCATGCTTCGATGAACTCGGGGTGGATGTCTTTCAACCGCATGCGCGGTAAGCGCTCCTGGACAGACATCGGCCCGGGCGCAGCCGGAGGTCTCCGAGACCCCCGCCGTCCCCGACGCGACTTGACCTCCGCTAACAGATCGGCCCGAAGGTTTCTCGCCTCCTCGATGTCGTCGACACGCCCGGTCCGGCGATTGCGTCCAATTTCGCTGTCCCAGACCGTGCCGTGGTAGGTGGGCTCACAGGAACAGCGCTTCTTCCCTACTGCCATCTTGCAGTTGAGCGAATGACGCCGGTAAACCCCTTCGTATCGCGTCGACTCATCGACGTATTTGCGCTTGGGCCTCTCTGCATCCGTCACACGATCACCGCCGCACCGCGACGACCGGCTTGCCGTCCCGCCTCTCGACCAGACGGGATGAGGCCGAGTGCCGTCTGCTTGCCGGGGCGCGGGCGGTTCTCTCTGCCCAGCTCTCCAGGTCGGCGGGACGGTAAAGCCGCAGTTGTCCCGAGTAGACGCATGGAATGTGCCCCTGAACATGGCGCTGGAAGTGACTGAGGCTCATCCCCAGCGCTTCGGCCGCTTCCTGCCGAGTCAGGAGAAGGCGCGGAGCCACGGACAGACCGCCTCATTTTGGTTTTCATCGAGTGGTGCATCTGAAATCCCGAAGCGAAAACCCCGCGCCCGCCAGCCTTCACGCTCCAGGGCGAGCGGCCGCAGGAGATTGCTCGCCTTCCTGGAGGCGCTGACCCGGGCGCGGATAATGAGCGCAGGGATTTCAGATGCGGCGCTCATGGGGTCGCACCCCCGCTGAGTGGGAAAACCATGACCCAGGCATCAGGGCCGCAGACGGTGCCGGGACAACCCCCGAAGTTCGAGCTCTCCCACGAGACATGCAGATGGGGAAGGGATGAATGCTGCGGATCCCCGTGGAGGGGATAGCCGTTGTAGCCGATGAAGTGGATCGCGGGGACCAGCTTGCAGACCGGCCTGACTCCCGACGCTCCGCAACCTGCCGTCCAACCGAGATCTTCGGCCGCGCGCTTGGCGGTGGCATCCCAACTGCCCGACGCCGGCACCATGTCCATCGCGGTCCCGTCCCCGTGGGTCTGGTGCCCTCGCTCCCGCGCGGCGGTTACCCGGAGGTCGTAGGTTTCGAGCAGCCAGACCGCATCGGGCCAGATCCTGGCGTCGACCTGCTCCGGGGCTCCCCCTCCCACCCATAGGCGCTCGGGCAGCGTCTTGAACTCCCGCGGCCGAAAGAGACGCTGGGCGTGGTGGAGCATGGCCTCGCCGCCGACCGAGGAACAAGCTTCGCCGAGCCGGCCATCTGCGACCGATTCCATGCCCGCCCCGCCGAAGCGACGGGCATCGGCTTCGACGCGCTGCACATACCACTCGGCATGGTTGTAGGCGAAGATCGCGTCGTGCCAGCTGCCGGGCGCCCCCGAGGCGCGCAGGTAGCGGGCGGCGGCGAAGATCGCATCATCGGGGTCGTAGGGGTCCTTCTTGCCGTCGCCGTCGGCATCGACCCCGTAGGCCGCCCAGGTTTCGGGCATGAACATCATCTGCCCTTCTGCCCCCGAGCCGGTGGTGTTGTTGGTGTTGGTGCCGAAGCTGGTCTCGTTGAAGTGGATCGAGGCAAGGATCGCCGGGCCTCCCGGGCCAAGGCCATATTTCTCCGACGCGGCCACGTAGACCGGAACGAACTTCTTCGGCACCCCGCCCTTGAGCGTGGCGGCGACACCGGCCCCCGCGCCGCAGCCGGCCGAGCGCCCGACCGAGGCGGCGAGGCCGACGGCGAAGGCGAGCAGGAGCGCCATCCCCACCAGGGGGACCGCCGCGATCGCGGGGCTCGGGCCGTGGTGTCCAGCTCTGCTCATGCAGAACTGGAGATGCCGGCGGCAGCTCTACGTTGCCGGGCATATGGAGCCGGGCACCTTCAACCGGCCATCAGTCAAAGAAAAGGCAACCAAATCAAAATTGTCGGTATATACGTCGCTCCTCCTTCGGCGGGTCCGCGCGACTAGGGACTTGGGCGCTCGCCCCAGTTTGTCCGTGCCTGTTTTCGACCAGGCGTCCAGCGTCGGCAACCAGTCCTGAAGACAAATCATTCCCCCTGCTGAAATTAATTTCCTCGGTAGTACAGGCGATGAAGGGGGTTATCCGATGGGCATAAACGCCGAAGTTCGTAGAGAACAGATCAAACATCGCTGAGCCGACCCACCCTTCGGCCTCAGCCTCTTCAGCGAGACTGACCGTGGGGGTGTGCTGAGGCCCGGCACGACTCATCGGAGGTTGATATGTCCTCGCGAAGGACCCTGCCGGTCTGCGGACCGGCCATGGTCGCCTGCTGCCTGCTGGTGCTCTGCGCAGCCCTAGCGCTGCCCTTTGCACGATCGGCGCAGGCTTCCTACTACCGAATGGTTCTGTGCGGGGCCGGCAACGGCACCGCCAGCCCAAACACCGCGACCAACACCTCGTGGGCCGGGAACCCCGGCATCTTCTCCTTCCAGACGGGGTGCGGCTCAGCTCCCTACCCGGCGGGCAACAACGCCTACATGCGGATCAACGAGACGATGTCCAGCGGATCGGCTGGATTCGAAAACTGGGGGATCATCTTCTGGGACGCTCCCCCGAGTGTCTCGATCGCGGCGGCCGGCGGCTACACCCGCGAGCCGAACGCCTTCAACGAAGGCTGGCGAGCCTTCTTCTACGGCGAAGGCTACGACGGCAGCCGCAACAACATCCTCGTTCAGGGGACCGGGGTGGCCAACGGGAGCTGTGGCGGGGTCTGCTGGACGACCACCCCGACGTTTTCCTCCCACCTGTGGCCGTTCGGCGGCTACGGCAACTACCGCAGGTTCGTCTTCGAGATGAAGTGCGTTCGAGCCAACGGCTGCGACAGCACCAACTTCAACGCGGTCGATGCGAACTCCCTCCAGCTCGTCCTAAACGACACCTCGGCCCCGCAGATCGCCTTCACCGGCTCCTCGGGGATGATGGGCGGCCAATGGGTGCGCGGCACCCAGACGGCCACCTGGCAGGTGGCCGAGGAGGGCTCGGGGCTGCGCTTCGAGCAGTTGCGGGTCGACGGCAACCAGCGCTATGTCCTCGACCACGGCGGCGCGTGCAAAGTCGGCACGAATGCGGCGACGGGCGAATTCGGGCTCATCTTCCGGCCCTGTCCGACCACGACCCCGGTCGGACACTCCACCTCGCTCGACACGGCGACGCTGGCCGACGGGCTGCACGCGATGCAGGTCTGCGTCCAGGACTACGGGCAGTTCGTGGGCCTGAGCGGGAGCGGCGGGGAGACCTGCACGCAGCGAGAGATCAAGACCGACAACAAGCTCCCCGGCGCCCCGGTCGGGCTGAAGATCCAAAGCGCGAACCCGGCCCGGTATCTGCAGCACGTCGGCGCGGAATGGTCGCTTCCGCCAGATCCCGGCTCGCCGATCGCGAAGGTCCACTACGACGTCGTCGACGCAGCCGGCAAGACCGTCGTCGCGGAGAAGACGGTCACCGGGGCCGACCCGACCAAACTCGATGACGTCGCGGGACCGGATAAGGCCGGCGACTACCGGCTTCGCGTCTGGCTCGAGGACACCGTCGGATTCTCGGGGCCGGCGGCGAGCGTGCCGATCCCCCACGACACCGAGCCGCCTGCGGCGCCGCAGGATCTCTCCGTCACCTCGCCCTCCACGGCGCGCTCGGCGGATGGGTTCGATGTGCGGTGGCGGAACATCCTCGACGCCGGGGCGCCAGTGGACGCCGCCCACTATGAGGTCCTAGACGGCGCCGGGAACGTCGTCGTCTCCCACAAGGAGCTGGCGGGCGAGAACCCGCAGGCGATCCCGAGCCTCGAGACGCCGACCGACAGCGGCGGCTACACCCTGAGGCTCTGGCTCTCTGACGCAGAGGGCAATGTCGGTGCGCCAGCAAGCGCGCCGCTCTCCTACCGCTGCCCGCGATCGGCGGCGGCCGGCGGCAGCTCCCTGTCGGCCGGTGTCGGCGAGGGGAGCGAGGGCTCGATCGTCCTCGCCCAGGGAGGCGGCACCACGTTCGCCGGCGCCCTGCGGGGGCCGGGAGGCCCGGTCAGCGGGGCAGCGGTGTGCGTCTTCACCACCGTCGTCACCGACGCCGCGAGGGAGTTCCTCGGGGTGGCGATGAGCGGCCAGGGAGGCGAGTACCGCTTCCCCGTCTCTGCCGGCCCCTCGCGGCACCTGACCGCGATCTACCGGGGCGACCACCGCGAGATCGAAGCGCAGGCCACTGTCCTCACCCGGGTCAAGCCCACGTTCAAGGTCAAGAAGCGGATCGTCCGCAACAAGCACGCGGCAGTCTTCTCGGGAGAGATCCCGGGACCGCACAACGACAAGGTCGTCGTCGTGCTGCAGGTCAAAAGCGGCAAGGGATGGCGGGCTTTCCGCCGCTACCGCACCCGGGCCGACGGCCGCTACAAGGTGCGGTACCGCTTTACGCAGACCCGGACGCCCACCCTCTACAAGATGCGCGCCCAGGTCCGCGAAACCACTGGCTACCCATACCTCCAGGGGAATTCCGCTCCCCTGAATTTGAGGGTGATGCCGTAGCCGAATCCTATCCCCGCCGGCGCAGCTTCCACAGGTGCCGGCGGGGGTGAACGACGGGGCCAGGCCAGGAGGTGCGCCAATCCCGGCTCCACCCGTGGAGCTGGCCCCCCATCTTCGGTTGATTCTCAGCAAGGAGGAGCATCAAATGGAGGCAGGAAAGGCCCCCGAGGGGGTGAGCGTGGTCGAGCTTCGCGAAGCCGAGGAAGGCTTGAGGCGATTGCTCTTCGCGAAGCGCTTCTCGCGAGCGTGGGTCGAGAGGCATGTTCCGGAACTGATGGCCCAGGCTCAGGCCGACTTCGCTGTCCGCCTCGCGGCGGGACGCGAGGACGAAACGGTCGGGCTCCTGGTCGTGATCGCCTACCGGCGGGCGCTGAAGGTCCTGCGCTCGGAAGGCTCGGCACCGGCGACGGTCTCGGTCGAGGAGGTCTTCCACCTGGCCGACGAGGCGACCAAGACGCCGGAGGAGGAGGCGATCGACAACGACCGCCAGGCCCGGCTCCTGAAGGCGATCGGCCACCTCCCCGACCGCGAGCAAAAGCTCCTGGGGCTCGTCTACTTCGCAGGCCACGACGTGAAAGAGGCCGGGCGGCGAGTCGGCTGGAGCCCCTCCTCGGCTGTCAGGCACCAGCGCTCGGCGCTGGAGAAACTCAGAGAGCTCGTCGGGGACCGCGAACTGCTGGGCGTGGAGACCGCGGTCCCGGCATTCGTTCTCAGCGGCTATGCGCTGCCCGAACCCCCTTCTCTGGGGTGGCTCGAGACGGCGACGAGCCAGCTGCGGGAGGTCTTCGCACTCTTGACGCAGCGCTACGCCCCGGTTGCCGAAGCAGGAAACGCCCTGGCGGCGACCGGGGCCGGGCGCACCACCGCGGGCGTCTGCGGTCTCGCCGTCGCGGCGTGCCTGACGGCGGTGACCTCGGGGGTCGTCGGCCCAGGCGTCGGCGTCATCGACTCCGATAAGGGGGCAGAGGAAGCAGAACGGGGGCCGGCTCACCCTGCCGTGGTGAAGGAGGCAAGGCCGCCTCTGGGAGCGGGGGCGATCCAGATCGCACCGCCTTCGCAGAAGACCACGGAGCCCCCCCGAGGGCGCGGGGGCCGGGCACCGGGTCAACGCTCCGGGAGCGCACGCTCCGAAGGCAGGCACCTGGCGAGGCGGGAGCGAGGAGTCACCACCCAGGACGGAGATGCGGGATCGGGCGAGCAGGAGCTCTCGGAGTTCGGAGTTGAGGGCGGGGGATCGGGGGCGCGGTCGACCGGGGTCGTCGAAGCACCTCCGGTCTCCGCCCCCCAACCGGCGCCAGCACCGCCGCCTTCCTCGAGCGGCGATGGTGGAGCGGGCGAGTTCGGGATGTAGGGGCTAGGAGGATGCGCGACCCAATGAAGCTCCTCGCGTTGCTCGACCTGAATAAGGGGGCTAAGCTCGGCAGGAATGGGCCGCCAGCTACGAGACCCAGGCCAGGATCGGGAGGCCGCCGATCTGGCGGACCGACTCGACGCCTATCTCGATGAGCGAATCGATCCCGATTCCTCCTCTGCCGAAGAGGCCAGGAGCATTCGCGAGGCCTACGAGGACGATCCGTACTTCACTGGGCTGGTGAAACGGCTGAGGAAGAAGCTTCGCCAGATCCGGTGACCGCTAGGTCGCAGGCGAGGTTCATCTCGACCTGAACCAACAGTCCCGGTATCGGTCGCATTCCCGTGACACTCGCATTGCCCGATTGGCCTGAATGTCCAGTTGCGTTGGGGGATCAGGGAGCACCGAATCCGCTCCCCACTTTGCCAATGGATTCATAGGTGCTGCCGTTGAACTTCCATGCATAGCCGTTTCCATCATCAGCGAATTTGAGAATGTCGGCATCGCCGTCGCCGTCAATATCAGCAACCCGCATCTGTCTAGTTACCCCAAGGCCCGTGGCTATCGTGCCTATGGATTCATAAGCAGATCCTTTGGACTTCCATAAGGAGGCGACTCCAGTGTCGGTGAACCTGAAGATATCGTCGTCCCCATCCCCCTCTGTATCAGCGAATCGGACCTGATAGGCATTTCCAACCCCACTGAAGAGTTCGGCCCCCCCGGAGTAACTCGAGCCGTTGGAGTCCCACTTGTAGACTTTGCCATTGTCGAGAATCTGGAAGAGATCATCGTCGCCGTCGCCATTCATGTCACCGGTGCGGTCCTGGTAGGTGCTTCCGAAGCCGGTCCCAACTTGGCCTATGGATTCATATTTTCCTTTGTTCGCCAGCCAACCGTAGGCATAGCCATCATTGGTAAACCGCAAGAGGTCATCCTTTGCGTCGCCGTTGATATCGGCCACCCGGGTATCGCACGCGCTTCCCAGCCCGCTGCTGATTTCGCCGAGGCCGGTATAGCTCGTTCCTTTAGATTCCCACGCGTGGATGCGACCGTCATCAAGGACTTGTAGGAGATCGTCATCTCCATCGCCGTCAAAGTCTGCGATGCGCACCTGATAGGGACTTCCGGTTCCACTTGCCACTTCGCCCAGGCTGGAGTAGCTGGTCCCTTTGGATTCCCAACCGTACCCTTTACCGCCGCTTCCCGGAAACTGGAAGACATCCACTTTTCCATCGCCGGTCATATCTCCGAGCTTGACTGACGATTCGAACAGAGCATCACATTCGGATTCGTGCCTGACATTGACGTTCATCAGTTCCTCAGCTGCATGAATGGGAGTGAAATACGAGGTGCATTCTCCCGAACCAGCCGTGAGGAGTCCATAGGCAACTCCATAGTAATGAACAGGCGCGCCACTGTCACCGCTTTTCGAACAGAAATTGGCGCGCGCCACTTTTACAGTGATGACCCCTATGCCTTCGTAGCTGATAGGTACGCTTTCTAGAGCTGAAAGAACTTCGCCGCAACTGGTAGTGCCGTAGGAGGCCCCGCTCACGCAGACTTCCTGACCTTTTACAGGGTCGGCATCGGAAAAGGTAGGATAACTTTCGGAGTAGCCAGCCCAGTAGACCCACGGGCGTGCGTGCCACGCCGCGTCATTTCCTATTTCGTAGATGCCAGCGTCCCCAGGCAAGCCAACAGAGCCTTTCTCCCAATCCCCAATTTCTACCAGGGGTTCTTTGCTGGCAAGTCTGGTCCCCCAGTATGATTTCGACAAACAGTGGCCAGCGGTGAGCTGTCGCAATTTGCCGTCTGCTTTTCCACGCGCTAAGAATCCGGCGGTGCAAAACCCTCCTTCGGGCCTTTCGATCTTTACTCCAGCTCTGAGCGGTAGCGTGCAGAATGGGTACACGCACGCTAGGGCCGTCGCTTGCCGTCCGTTATAGAATCCGGTCACGATGGCGTTGGCATAGCGTGCCCGTGCATTCGCGACAAACGCCTTTTGGGTGAGAGTGAGCGAGATATACCTCGGTAGAAGGAGTCGTACCGCGTTCTGAACTGGCGCTGGTCCAGCGGTGATAAAAGCCTCAGCCCCAAGATTGGCTTGGGACAATTCGGCGCCCAGAGAATTCGCAATTTCATCGAGTTCCGCCTCACTGCGTTGTACTTGGACTATCTCCACGCCGCCAGCTAGCCCCAAGGCTGCGACGATCTTCTTGACCTCGGCATGCAAGACGGAGCTGGAACTCGTAACAGCCAACCTGATTTGACCATCTTTCGTGCCCTCGATCCAGAGTCCCCCAAAGTTCCGACCGAGCCTCCGCCGCGCTCTTTCTTGAAGAGTCGGAGCTAAGCGCTGCCATTCCAATCGCTCAGTGGCCACGTCCAAAGGAATGTTGTGGGCACGCGCATAAAGAGCGGCCTGTCCGTGATAGAGAGATGCCCTAGGCACGCCGGTGCCTGAAAGAATTTGCGCCGCCGGTGCGCTATTCACAGAGCAGACCATTAACACCGAGGCCGTCAAAAGAAGTACGACGAATTTAGGCACCGATCGAGGTGTCGCGTGACACTCGTTTCTGAGATCCGAAGGGGGCATGGCTAGGGCGCGCCGAATCCCGTACCGATCTGACCCAAGGATTCGAATCCTCCTTTGCCATCACCGAGCCAGGCATAGCCATTGCCATTTTCGATTTTGAACCAGAGGATGTCCGACTTTTTGTCTCCATTGATATCTGCGATGCGCACTTGACGGGAGAGGCCAAACCCGCTCGTGAAGTTGCCGAGGTAGGTGTAGATTCCGGCTTTGGATTCCCAGAAATATCCTTTGCCTTCATCAGTGAACTGGTAGAGGTCGTCGTCGCCATCGGCGTCCCTGTCGCCGACGCGCACCTGAGCTGCGTTCCCGAATCCAGTGGCGAACAATCCTAGATACGTATAGCTCGATTTGTTCGAGCGCCAGGCGTACCCGTTGCCTTCACTGGTGAATTGAAATAGATCAGCGTCACCATCGCCATCCATGTCACCGACACGAACCTCATCGCTGTGCCCAAAGCCAGTTCCAACTAGTCCTTTGTATTCGTATTTTTTGGGATCTCCAGTCGATAGCCAGGCATAGCCATTGCCTTGATTGGTGAATCGGAAGATGTCATCCTTGCCGTCGCCATTCATGTCACCCAATCGCGTCTGACACGGATGGGCAAACCCAGTACCGATTTGAGATAGCTGTTTGTATTTGGTTCCTTCTGAAAGCCAGCCGTCAACCCGACCCGATTCCGTGAATTGGAAGATGTCATCATCACCATCTCCATCCCAGTCACCGGTTCGGTCTTCGTAGGCAATGCCAAACCCGGTACCCGCCTGTTTGCCAGTTTCTGGCGTGTAACTTTTGCCTTCCGATATCCATACGCGCCCTTCTCCGACTTCGTCGGCGGGGTCAGTGAAGCGAAAGATGTCTGCCTTCGAGTCTCCGTTCATGTCAGCGATCTTTATCCGGGATTTTGAGAGGGGATCGCAGGTTGGCGGCAGTGATAACGCGCTCAAATCCAAGACTCGCTCTTTGATTCCGTCTGGCGAGGTGTCGGTCCAGCCCGTATTTCCCGCCCCTTGCAGCGTCTCGCGGATAGCTTCGACCTGTTTTTTCGATTCAGGCTCCTCCTGCGCGGCCAGGACCGCAGCAGCGCCGGCCACATATGGTGCTGCCTCCGAGGTGCCGCTCGCCTTTTTGTATTGGCTGCCGGGAAAAGTCGAGAGGATGCAGTTGCCTGGTGCAGCGATCTCGACCGTAGCGCCGTAATTGCTAAAGCTCGCGGCGAAGGTGTCGTCGGTGAGGGACCAGACTTGATGGACCGGGAGATCATCTGTGCAGCTGCTGGAGCCTTTGCCGCCGGCCAGACCATCGGAGTCGGCAAGGGCAGAGACCGTGATCACGTCGGGGCTGTTCGCCGGGGTCCAGTTTTTTGCGTCTTCTTTTCCATTGCCAGCAGCAACAACATGAACCACCCCCTCTTCAACCGATTTCGTGATGGCTTCGTCGAGCGCTTTGGTTGGGCAAAGCGGGTTGACTACACAGCCGAGACTTATATTGGCGACCTCAATGTCGTTTTCGGTGTTTTCGTCATTTCGCTTCGTGGTTACCCATTCAATTCCAGCAATGAGCTCCGAGAAATAATTCGTCCCGGTCCCAGTGACTTTGACAGCCCAGATCCGTGCGCCGGGGGCCGTCCCTACAACTCCGAAGCTGTTGTCGATCGCGGCGGCAATGCCAGCGACACCAGTTCCGTGGCCGCTGGTATCGGTGCCGCTTGAGTCGACGCATTTCGCTTCTTTTTCGGTTCCGTTTGAACAGTCGGTGCGGGCGACAACATTTAGGTCGGGATGGGTTTGGTCGACCCCGGAGTCAATCACGGCGATATCGGCATTGATTCGTACGTCATCGACGCCGTCGATATCCAATGCTTTGTTAGCCGTCGCAAAAGTCCTAGAAATGCCGGTTGGTATCGTCTGCGCCAGCGGTTCCACCTCGCCATCCACATCCACGTACTTCACTCGTGGATCCCGCCGAAGTCCCTCTATCGCTTGCGTTGGAAGTTCAGCCGAGTAGCCCTTCAGGACAACTCGGTAGATAAACCCGAGCTTGCCATTTCGCTGTGCAACCTGTGCGCGGGCGAGGTTGGCGGGGTGCTGAATCGAATCGTTGAAGACAACGATGTAGCGGTCTCTTTCAGCTGAAGCTTCAGCGGTAGGAGACGAACTCATTGACAACGTTGCGATCACCGCAAGGGCGCCTAGAAGCAAGGCGGCACGACGGACTCCCTCTCCCACAATTTCTCTCCCTCGCGCAATAGCATGTTCAAGGTTCACCCCATCCGTACCACCCGATGTGTTGAAAAGCAAAAACATTTGAGTACTCATAGCGTCCAAAGGGTTTGACGTGAGGACCGCCTACCTGCCGTGCTCAGCTCATTGGCGGAGGGGCGCTCGCACGCGGCGGTGGTGACCAGGCCGCGAGCCTCTCGCCTCTCCATTCCTCGACGGTCGTATGAGGTAGAGCACCGAAAAATCAGCACCGGGAAAACCTCCCGGCAACGCCGTCTCCCGCTCGGCATTTCAGCCGCCCTGAAGTCGAGCACGGCAAGGAGGCGGAGCGGTGTCAGCACTAGAGAAATTCCACTTTCACCTCATCGAGGCAGCAGAGAAGGTCAGCGTCAACCCGAACCCCGGGGGCCTCCCCGGCGTCGATGCCCTCCAGAAGCTGTTGAACGGCGCGGCGGCCCTGGCGCTCCTGGCCTGCGTCGCCGCCTTCGTGATCGGGGCCGCCCAATGGGGCTTCGGAGGCCGCTCGCAGAACTACAGCCAAGCCGCCGACGGCAAGGAGCGGATGCTGAAGTCCCTCGGCGGCGCCTTCGGCATCGGGGCGGTCGCCGCGGTCATCAACTTCTTCTACGCCGCCGGCACGGGGGTCCAGTGAGATGCGCCGCGCGCTTGCCATCGCGGCCGTCCTGCTCATCGGCCTCCTACTCGGCCGGCTGACGGCGCCGGACTCCTCCCCGGCGCCACACCCCGACCCCCCCGGACCTACCAGCCTGAAGTCCGGGGGGGTCGGGACCGACTACGCCCATAGCCGAGAGGGAGCGATCGCCGCCGCCGCGGGCTACCAGCAGGCTTTCGCCGACACCGCGATCCTCCACCCGGCCGAGCTGCGCGAGCGGGTCGAAGCGGTCGCGACCCCCGCCTACGCTCCGCAGCTCCTCGAGGCGAACCGACCGGGGGCGCGACGGCTCGCGGAAGGAACCCTCGGCACCGGGCTCGCGGCGAAGATCCCCACCGCCTACTTCGGCGTCCCGGTCTTCTACGGCCTGGAGTCCTACACCCCCCGCCGCGCCGTGGTCGGGACCTGGGGCTTCACCGTGGTCGGCAACGCGACGACGGCCGAGCCGGGCGCCTACTTCGGCACCTCCCGGCTGGTGTTGGTGTGGGCGCAGGGCAGATGGAGGATCGCCGCCACCCGCGCGGCCTTCGGCCCCACCCCCAGGCTGCTGACGCCGCGCCGCGGCGGCGAGGGCTTCGAGCTGGTCGACCTGATCGAGGGGATGCGGCCCTATGCGTCTGCTCCGTAGCCTCGCGCTCCTCTGCGCGGCGGTCCTGCTCGCCTCGGTGGCGCTCCTCGCCGAGCCCGAGCCGCCGGCCGCGAGGGCGACGAGCCTCCCCTGCATCGGGGTCTCCCCCGGCGACGCGGTCGGCGAAGTCTTCGGCCTCGGCAACCCGCTCGGAGATGCCTGTGACGCGGTCACCGACCCGATCCTCGGCGCCGCCGGGGACGCGGTGATCGATCCTCTGAAGGACGCCGCCGGGGCGATCGGCCAGGGCGTCTTCGACAAGGTGACCGGCTGGGTCGCGGGGGGAGCGGTGTGGCTGATCGGCGAAGTGACCGGCCTCAGCGAGAAGACCACCGCGCCCAACCTGCGCAGCAAGGGCTTCGTCCGGGAGTACCGGCTGATGACGACGATCGCCGCCCTGATGGCGGCGCTGATGTTGATCTTCGCCGTCTTCGAGTCGCTGGGGCGCGGCGATCCGGGGATGCTCTGGCGGGCCTTCCTGGTCAACGCGCCGCTGGCGGCGATCGCCACCAGCGCCGCCTACGTGGTGGTGGGGCTCCTGGTCGCGAGCTGCGACGTCATGAGCGCGACGATCGCGCAGTCGACCGGCGCCGACAGCGAGAAGTTCCTCAAAGGGGTCCTGAAATCGGTCGGCGTGCTCGGAGGTGCCGTAGGGGGCGGCACGGGGGCCGTGCAGGTGCCGAGCTTCGTCGCCCTGATCGCCGTCGCCGTCGCCGCCGTCGCCGCCTTCTTCGTCTGGATCGAGCTCTTGATGCGCGATGCGGCGATCTACGTGGTCGCCCTCTTCATGCCGCTTGGAATCGCGGCCTCGATCTGGCCGCGCTGGACCTCGGCGCTTCGCAGGACGGCGGAGCTGGTGATCGTTCTCGTCTTCTCGAAGTTCGTGATCGTCGCCGTCATCGCCCTCGCGGCGAGCATGCTCGGGGAGAGCAAGGGCTCGATCGAGCAGGTCCTCGCCGCCTGCTCGATGCTGCTGCTGGCCTGCTTCTCCCCCTTCGTCCTCTTCAAGCTTGTGCCGTTCGCCGAGGGGGCGATGAGCGCCGCAACCTCGCGCCAGAGCGCGGCCGGCGGGGCCGTCAGGACCGTCGAGTTCGCGAACTCGATGATGATGGTCCGGCGCCTGAGCCGGGACAACTGGGCGGCGGCGAGCGAGCGCGAATGCGGCGGGCAGGAGCCGGGTGGGGGCAGGGGCGGCGGCGGTAAAAGGCCCGGTGGCGGAGCTCCGAAGGGAGGAGGAGGCGGTAGCGGCGGGGGTGGCGGCGAGGCCGCGGCTGCCGGCGGCGCGGCGGGCGGCGGGGTGGCGGTCGTCGGAGCCGCCGAGGGAGCCGCACACGGAGCAAAGCACGCCGGCGAGCGACTCGGACAGACCGACGAGGCGAGGGTCGCCGGCGGGAGCCCAGGAGCGGCCCAGAGCAGCGGCGGGTCGGGCGGCGGGCGAGGAGCGGCAGCGCGGCCGCAGGGCTCTGCAGCTGCGCCTCCGGGAGGCGCGAGCACCGCGCGGGGTGGCGAGGGCCCGGCAGCGGGGGAGGAGTGGGTCAACCTGCGCGAGGTCCGGCCCGGTTCGGGCGGGGCAGGGGTAGCCGAGCCGACCGAGGCCAAAGGCGGCGGCGCTCCCGACGGGAGCGGGTCAAAGGCTCCCCGGCCGCCAGCGGCAAAGGGCACCGGCGGCCAGAAGGCAGGGGCGGCATGAGCGCGCGCCGCTACCGCTTCGGTCCGCTCGAGCAGCGCGGCGTTGTGGGGCCGCTGCGCCTCGGTCAGGTCGCCGTCGTCGCGGTTGCGGCGCTGATGGCGCTCGGAGCCCTCTACGGGTTGCGTGGGTGGGCCGGCATGCTCTTGGCGCTGGCGCTCCTGGGGGGTGCGGGGATGGTCATCTACTTCCCCTTCGAGGGCCGCACCCTGGAGGAGTGGGCGCCCGTGGCGGCACGCTGGGCGACTCGCAGCTCGGAGCAAAAGCGCGGCTACCGCTCAGGCGCTCCGGGCGCCGGGGCCTTCCTCGACAGCGAGGGCGAGGCCGTCTTTGAGGCATCGCTTCCTCGGGAGCTGGCAGGGCTGCGGATGCTCGCGGTCCCCTACGGCAACGATCAGGTCGGCGTCCTCCACGACCGGTCGGCGGGCACCTACACGACCGCGCTCGCCGTGCGGGCCGGGGCCTTCGGCCTCCTCGACGACGGCGAGCAGGAGCGAAAGCTCGATGCCTGGGGATCGGTCCTGGCGAGCCTGGCGAGGGACGGGAGCCCGGTTCGCCGCCTGCAGTGGATCGAGCGGACCCTGCCGGCCCAGGGAGACGACCAGGCCGGATACCTACAGGCCGAGCGCGACCGGGCCGTGGCGCTTGAGTCCGGGCTCGTCGCCTCCTACATCGAGCTCGTCGAGTCCGCGGCGCCGGTCACCCAGGAGCACGAGATCCTCTTGGCGCTGGAGATAGACGAGCGGCGCGGGGCTCGGGAGATGCGTCGGCTCGGCGGCGGGGCGAAGGCAGCCTGCCAGCTGCTTTTGCGAGAAGCCGAGAACCTCGCCGAGCGCCTCTCGATCGCCGAGGTCACCGTCTTCGGGCTGCTGCGCCCGCGGCGCTACGCCGCCGCGATCCGAGACGCCTTCGACCCCTACGGGCGCCAATCGCGAAGCCGCGCCGGCCTCGGGGACCCAAGCCGGGAAGGGAGCGACCCGGCGTTGATGGGTCCGGTTGCCGACGAGGCGAGCTGGAGCGAATACCGCACCGACTCCGCCCACCACTCGACCTTCTGGATCTCCTCCTGGCCGCGCAGCGACGTCGGGCCGGCCTTCCTCACGCCGCTTTTGATGCAGACGACCGCGCTGCGCACGGTGGCGGTCTGCATCGAGCCGATCGCCCACTCAACGGCGATCCGCAAAGCCGAGGCCGCGCGGACCGCGGAGGTCGCAGAGGAGATGCAGCGCGAACGGCAGGGATTTTTGACCAGCGCCCGCATCCGCCGCCGCCAGCAGGCAGCTGCGCGGCGCGAGGAGGAGCTCGCCGACGGCCACGCCGAAATGCGCTTCGCCGGCTACCTGACGGTCTCGGCGCGATCGAGCGCCGAGCTGGAGCGGACCGTGACCGAGGTCGAGCACGCCGCCGCCCTCTCGCGCCTTGAGCTGCAGCGGCTCTACGGCGAGCAAGAGGCCGGCTTCACCTTCACGCTGCCGATCGCCCGGGGGCTGCGATGAACCTCCTCCGGCGGGGCCGGCCCGCAGAGCGCCCGGGGCACCATGCGACCACGGCGCACTTCCAGGCCGCCTTCCCCTTCCTCGCCGAGGGCGGGCTGGGTGCTCCCGGCGTCTACATCGGCCGCGACGCCTGCGGGGGCGCCTGGGTCTTCGATCCCTGGCGGGCCTATGAGGCGGGCATCCTCTCGGGGCCCAACATGCTGGTGGTCGGCCAGCTCGGGCGCGGCAAGTCGGCCTTCCTCAAGTCTTACATCGCCCGCCAATACGTGTTCGGGCGCCAGGCGTGGGTGCTCGACCCCAAGGGAGAGTTCGCACCGCTAGCCGAGTTCCTCGGGGGGACGGTGATCGCCTTGGTCCCCGGCGGCTCGGTTCGCCTGAACCCGATCAGCTCGAGGATGGGGAGCGAGGCGCAGCTGGGTCTCTTGCGCTCGGTCGCCGCGGCGGCCCTGCGGCGCGAGCTGACCCCCGAGGAGGACGCCGGTGTGCGAGTCGCGCTGCGGGCGGTGAGCACGGCCCAGCCGGTCGAGCCGACGCTGCCCGAAGTGGTGGCGGCGCTGCTTCACCCGGTTGGCGAGATGACCGCCGATCTCGTCATGGACGAGGGGGAGTTCGCCGTTGCCACTAGGCAGGTCGCCCTCGCCCTGCAGCGGCTCTGCGAGGGAGACCTGCGCGGCATGTTCGACGGGCCGACCTCGACGGGCCTCGACCTAGACGCCTCCTTCGTCTCCCTCGACCTGAGCGCGGTGCAGGACTCCTCGGCGCTGGGGATCCTGATGACCTGCGCCGCGGCCTGGCTGCAGGGGGTGGTGATGGAGCGAAAGCGCGCGGCGGAGGCCGGCGAGGGCGAAGGCGCCAAGGTCATCCTCGCGGTCGACGAGGCGTGGAGGATCACGGCCGACCTCGGGGTGGCCGAATGGCTGCAGCAGTCCTTCAAGCTCTCCCGCGCCCACGGGGTGCAGAACATCATCGCCCTGCACCGCCTCTCCGATCTCGGGGCCGCGGGCGCGGCGGGATCCCGGGAGGCGCGGATCGCCGAAGGGCTGATCGCAGACGCCGACACCAAGGTGATCCTCGCCCAGCCTGCCGATCAGATCGCCGCCCTGCGGGGCCTGCTTGGCCTGAGCGCGACCGAGGCCGAGCTCGTGCCGACCCTCCGCCGGGGCGAGGCGCTCTGGCAGGTCGGGCGGCGCGAGTTCCTGGTACAGCACAGGCTCTCCTCCGTCGAGCAGCGCCTCGTCGACACCGACGCACGGATGGTCCGCAGCCGGCGCGAGATCGGCGGTGCGGCGTGAGCGCGGTGAGCCCGATGGCCCTCGGGGTGGCCGCGGTGCTGGGCTTGGCGCTCGTTGCCCTGCACCTGCTCGAGGAGCATCTCCGAGGGGGTGGCGGCAAGGGACGGGTGCGAGCCGCGCGCTGGGCATCAAAGCGCGATCTGCGCGAGCTGCGGGTAGCGGGCCCTGACCGGGGTCGCCTCGTCCTGGGACGACAAGGAAGGCGGCTTCTGGCCACGAGCGCCCAGGCATCGGTGCTGGTGGTCGGCCCGAGCAGGATCTCCAACAAGACGAGCGGCTTCACGATCCCGGCGGTTCTCGAGTGGGACGGCCCGGTCGTCGCCACCTCGGTCAAGAGCGACCTCCTGATGGCGACCATCGCCCGCAGGCGGGAGATGGGCGAGGCGATGATCTTCGACCCGACCGGGGCGACCGGGATGGGCACGGTGAAGGCGACGCCGCTCTCGGGCTGCGGGAGCTGGCGCGGGGCGTTGCGGGTGGCGCACCTGCTCTCGACCTCGGCGCGATCGGGATCGGGCGGCCTTGAGGATTCGCAGTTCTGGCACGCGGCCGCCGAGAAGCTCCTCTCCCCCATCCTCTTCGCCGCGGCCAGCAGCGGGGGCGAGATGGCAGACGTGATCCGCTGGCTGAACGACGGCCCCGACGCCGAGGCGGAGGTCCGCCAACACCTCCAGGACGCCGGCAACGAGGGAGCGCTCAGCGCCTGGCGGGCGAACTGGAACCGCGAGGAGCGCCAGCGCAGCTCGATCTACACCACGGCGGAGACGATCGTGCGGGCGTTCTCTGACCCCCGGGTGCTCGAGGCCAGCTCGCGCGCTGACTACACCCCCGCGGCTCTCCTCGACGGCGGAGCGAACACGCTCTACCTCTGCGGCACCGCCCACGAGCAGGAGCGGCTCGGCAGCCTCTTCGCGGCGATGCTCTCCGAGCTGGTCGGGGTCGTCTATGAGCTGGCGGCGCAGACTGGCAGGCCGCTCGACCCGCCTCTCCTCCTGGCCCTCGACGAGGCCGCGAACACCGCCGCCATGCCCGAGCTCGACGTCGTCGCCTCGACCGGCGGCGGCGTCGGAATCCAGCTCGTCACCGTCTTCCAGGACCTCGCCCAAGTCGAAGCGCGCTGGGGCAAGCGCGCGCAGACGATCATGAACAACCACCAGGCCGGGGTCTACTGCAGCGGGATCAGCGACCCCGAGACCCTGCGCTACGTCAGCGGCGTCGTCGGCGAGGGCGAGTTTCGCCAGCGCAGCGAGACGGCAGCCGAGCGCGGGCGGGGATCCTCGACGGAGTCCTCAGCTTTCCGGGCGCTGACGCCGGCGAACGTGGTCCGCGAAGGACGGCCCGGCACCGCGCTCTTGATCTATGGGCACCGTCCTCCCGCCCGGATCGAGCTGCGGCCGTGGTTCAGAGACCGGGAGCTCAAGGCAATGGTGGAAGGAGTAAGACGATGAATGACGAGCGCTGGGCCGAAGACACGGTGCGGATGGGCCAGCATGGGCCGCCGAGGGCCCCCGAGGTAAAGCCCCGGCTCGAGAGGCGAAGGCTTCCGCTTCCAACCCGCCGAACGCTGGTCGAGATCGCGGTGGGATTGGTGGTGGCGATTGCCCTCGTCGGCGCAAGGGACGGCGGGGACACGGAGCCTGCTGCGGTCGGGGCGAAGCACCCGGTCTCGCGGATCGCAACCCCCGCGAAGGAGGACGCGGCGCCTCTCAACCGCCACGAGGTGAAGGTGAAGCCGATCACCACCAACAGGCGGCGGAAGGAGTACCGGGATAGGGAGCGAGAGCGACATGACCACCGGCGCCGTGCACGCCCCTCGCCGCCCGCGCACCCAGAGCCTCAGCCGGCTCCTGCGCCCGCGCCTGTCGAAGCCCCACCGGTGACCGTCATCTATCCCGAACCTGCGCCGCCGCCGCCGGCTCCAACGGAAGCGCCGCCTCCAACTTCACCGAGCGCGGAGTTCGGGATGTAAGGGCCGGAACTTCGCTAGTCCTGCCCTAGCTCAAAAGAATTGTCCATCTTCTCCCGGCACCCGGTACAGCAACCTTCCCTCCCTATCGAACGCAGCCAAGGACACAATTCGGTTTTCTACAGAGTGATAACGCACGAAGTACGACACACCTCGCAACCAGACGAATCTACGCCTCAAGCTCTTTGCCGGAAGGCGGGGACGTATAGAGAGGGTCGTGCCGTCGGCTAGCGAGGCCTGTATTTCTCCGACCGAAGTACCTACAAGGCCACTTAGCGCAGCGCTGCTGGAACCAGACTGATCAGCGGCGTTCAGGCGGAACCTAGGGGAGAGGTGGCTACCCCTGGGAATCCCGGAAGCCGAGGCCCAGCGCGAAACCCCCGGAAGCCGAAACTCAAGGCCGAAGAGCCATTGGTCGCAGGAACCATTAGTCCTCACGGTTGCTTCCGCGCGCCAAAAGCGGCCATCGGGAGCCTTCCCTTGTCCGGCATTGACCTGGCGCGGCTTAATACACTGACCATTCGCACCGGCGTTAGCTGAGCAGCTGTTCACGCCTAAGAGCAAAGCGACAGCCGAAAGCAATACCGCCATGGGTCTCGCATGCCCACCCCTGTTTAACCACTGAGCACTCACTTCTGCCTTTTGGTCAGGCAATGTGTAGGTGCCCCCAGTCGCACTTCTCATCCACATCGGCATACCCCTTAAACTTGTGCATGTTTTCCATAAGCACTTTTTCTCCCGGATAATCCTGTTTCCAATACGTCGGCAGCACTCCGTTGATTCGGAAGCATACCGCCTCCTGTCCATATCCATGCGTGTAGCTGCCAGGAACAAAGCGGTAGTCGCCGATGACATCCAGATGCGGAAAGGTGGGATAGTCCATGGTGTCTCTCGGAGGGAGACAATGGACCAAGGCCGGCAGTTGACCGGGACCCCACTTCTCGCACTGTGGAGCATTCTTAATCCACACCCATTTATGGGGCTTGAAGTAGTACCAGCCATGCACCGACACACCCCACTTCAACTTGAAATATCCGTCCTGGTACGCGCCATGGCACCCTTGACTCATTTCCTCCCTCGCTTTCGGGGGCAACGGCTCTGGCGGCTTGCCCGGTTCCGTCTGCCCGTCGGGCGGAATGGCACAGTCGCGAAAGTTGTACTTCCTCTTGCGAGTAGGGAGCGAGCTGTACTGTTGGACGAGAGCAGGTTCACCATCGTACGTTCCAACTTCGGGCGGACCGAAATTGGCCTCCACAAAATGATACCCCTCGATGGCGGAACCGGTGACTTCCCCTGATGCTTCTTCTTCAGTTTCCACATGTACCTCTACCGTCCGAAAACCACCCTCCCATCCGGTGCCTGCGACCACCGGATAGACGAAGGGCGCCCCCGTCGGTCCATTCTGACGGTGGTTGACCGCCAGAATGACTGAGTTGCCGGCCACCCTGATTGAGGTCGGAACCGTCGTGCCGATGGCGTCATGGGCCTTGACCGCGGTTATCGAGAAGGCGGTTGGGCCATTTTTGTAAACGACCTGGGCATGCTGTGGATCGACGAGTTTTAGTTCCTGATCTTCATGGACATGAACGTGCCATTCGTATTCGGTTGGGCCACTGGAGTCCCTAATGGCGGTGAAGATCATCGTCCCGTCAATGAGAGGACGGGTCACAAGGTCCACCCCTGGCGAAACATTTCCGGCTACGGCGGAAGCTCCGTTGGCACTCAGGCTTTGATCTTCCCCTGCGATTCCGCCTCCTGCGGTAACCATGATCGGTTGGAGCGAGGCACCAGTATTGATTGCGGTGAATCCCGGGCACGAAGACGCCGCGGCAAGCGCTTCTTCTTCGGCGCCGCTTCGTTCCGCATCACCTCCTTCTTTTGCACTGATACTGCAACTTCCGTAGTACTCGGGAGTGGTTACTTCGACAGTGAAGCTGCCTGGATCCGATGCATCTAGCTGGGTCGGGGCTGCGCCCCCGGTTGCTATCAGATTCCCGGCGCTCCATGCCAATTTGAGCCCTTCCATCGTGCCTTCATAGTCGGCTTCACTTTCAGAAGGTCCCACCGTGTTGACCGGGCTGGTTGCATCAAGGGCTTCTAGAGTGTCTTCAGCCTCAGAGTCCGAGATATTTCCTTCTGGATCGACATTGATCGTCCAACTGCGTTTCCTAACGTTGGCCGCCAGGTCTTCGACCGTTACCACTGCGGGATGAGCGCCGCCGTCGTATTTCGACATATCAGCTGAGAAGGTGACCGACTTCGGGCAACCACCGAGTTCGCAGGTCTGAGGGGTGGTCTCACCTATGGTTGCTCCGTCGATCGTAAATTTTATTAATTTGACTCCATAACCATTTTGATCAGTGGCGGCAATGGTCGTGTTTCTAGTGACCTGCTGAACCCATCCTTCAGGAGCCCCGGGTAGAGTTCCGGAGAGGGCCATTTCCGGCGCCGTCGTGTCGCGTTCGACCTTGACCGTGAGCGTTTTCGTCGTCGTGCGGCCGGCCGCATCGGTGGCCTTAACTTCCACCGTGTGGTTGCCCGCGGTATAGCTGCTCGAGTTGAGCGTCCATTCCCTCGTGATCGAGCAGCCGCCCGAAGGGCACCCGGGAGACGAGCTGTCGACGACGACGCCGTCGACCTTGATGCTGGTGCTGGCGACTCCGCATTTCCGTTCTTCGGCCGAGCCCGGGTCGGTTGCGCTCGCTTTGAGCTTGTAGGTGGGCCGGGTATTGCCGAGCGACGCCTGTTCGGTCATCGTCCCCGACAGCGCCACCGCCGGCGCCTGGAGGTCGCCGTGGGTTTCGACCGTGAGCGACTTTTCGGATTTGATCCCAGCGCCGTCGGTCGCGATCACGTCGACTTTGTGGCTGCCAACCGAATAGCTGTCGGCTTTCATCACCCATTCGCGCGAGAGCGAGCAGTTCTTGCCGGCCGCGCAGCCTGGGTTGTAGGTGTCGGCGAGGGTGCCGTCGACCTTGATTTCGGTCTTCACGGCCCCGGACTCGATGTGGCGATCGGCGTGGGTCCATCTCGCGACCCGTTTATTGGCGGCGTCGGCGATGGCGAGTCCGTTCCCGGGGAGGACGGCGATGCCCCTGGGTTCCTGCAGCTGGTTAGAGGCGGTCCCCGTGGTGCCGAATTTCCGCATGAAGCCGCCGTCTGGCTTGAACTCCTGGATGCGGTTGTTCAGAGAATCGGTGACGAAGAGGTTGCCCGAGGGCGCGATCGCCACGTCGTATGGAGCTTTGAACTTGCCATCTTCGGTCCCTTCGCTGCCGAAGGCGAACAGCTGCGTGCCGGCCGGGCTCATCTCGACGACCCGGTTGGAGCCCTGCATGGCGATCCAGCCGTTGCCGTACTCGTCGATGTCGAGGCCAAAGGGAATGTCGGTGGAGCCGCTCGGCCGGGTGATCTTGCGGATCAGCGTCCCGTCCTGTTTGAACTGCAGCACCTTGTTGTTCAGGTTGTCGGTGACCCAGATCGCGCCGTCGGGAGCGACGGCGACTCCGAACGGGGATTCCATCTCGCCGCTTTTGATCGTGGAGACGATGGTCCCCGTCGGGGAGTACTGGCGGACACGGTTGTAGGTGGTTTCGGCGACCCAGATGTTGCCGTTGGCGCTGATCGCCAGATCGCGGGGCTCGGTCACCTGGTTTTCGGTGCCGACGATGCCGGTGATCTGGCTGAGGTAGACGCCGTTGGGGCTGTACTTGGCGATCCTGTTGTTGGTCCTGTCGGTGACCCAGATGTTGCCGGCGGCGTCGGCCTCGACGCCCATCGGGCGTTCGAGCTGGCCGGTTCCGGTGCCGGCGGTGCCGACCGGCGTCGTTGCCGCCGCGGTTGCTTCGTCGCCGTCCTTGACGTCGAGTTTCAGCGAGTACTGGCTCAGGGTCGTGCCGACGGATTTTTGTTCGGTCAGGTTGCCGGACAGGCCGAGTTCGGGCGGCTCGCGGTCAACTTTGATCCTCGACGTCCCGACTTCTGACCAGTGCCCGACCGGGTCTACGGCGTAGAGGTTCACCCAGTTTTCCCCCTGTGCGATCGCCCCGGCGTCGAAGAGGAACGACTTCGTCGCGGTCGAGGAGGTGCGGGGGCAAGCGGAGCTGGCAGTCCCCGTGCAGCCAATGGTGATCATCCCTTCACCTTGGCCTCCCCGCGCCGCCGCATACCGGATGCGCAGGGCGTGTATTCCCAGGCCGGCGTCAGCTGCTTCGTATGGAATGTTCCCCGTTTGGGAGCTCATCCACTGAGTGACGCTGGTTATATCTTCCCAGACAGGGAGATCATGGTCCGTGACTTCGACGCTTGCGCTGCCGACGAAAGCTTGTCGTGGATAGCTCGCTGATTCGTACGTGGCGAGGGCGAAGCCGCCATTCTTCACAGTATCGAATTCATATGGATTGGTCAGAGGCATCGTCACGCCGTTGTAGGCGCCTTCTAGACCTCCGCGCTGACCATAAGAAGCGAATTCGCCTTTGTTTTCGTCCCAGAGGCCATACATTAGGTATGGATGGCTGTGGATGGGGCTGTCTTCGAGGACGAAGTAGGCTTGAGAGAGCGTTATGTTCTTGATGTAGCTAGTCGGCAGTATGTTGTCGGTGAAGTAGCGTGGGACGTAGTAGTTCCAGCTCATCGAGGTTCCCGGTGAAGTGGCGCCGGCCGAAGACCGCAGGGCAAGACCGAAACGGAATTGTCCGCCGATGGTCCCGATCCAGCCCGGTTTAAAGACGTTGCTGTTCGAGGTATAAGGGCGCCAGTCTTCGTAGATGCCCGTTTTGTTTTCCGAGTTCATCCACGAGTAGCTCTCGAACACCGGGTCAACTAGGATCGGGTAGGCAGCGTCTTCATCGGGTTGGGTGTTGAGTAGAAGGCTCGATCCCGATACTTCCATCTTCACTGAGATGGGGGCCCCGTTCGCGTCGATTGCGGTTGGGGGTCGCACAACCACAAGGGCTTCCTCGCTTTGGTCGTCGATGACGGCACCGCCGTCATCGGTTTTCCGCAGGGCGGCACCGGCGGGAAGGTCCAAACGGATTTTTTGGGTCCGAGGCGCTTTCGGGGAGCGGAGCTGAGTGAACGTCTCCAAACCCGTCGGGGTCGGCAGGATGCTCAGATCGGTTTCCTCGGCAACGTTGGGATAGAAGGCGGCGTTCTGGGATATGACGGAAGCGCTGCGATGGATATTGCCTTCGAACTGAACCCCGAGGCCGACTTCGGGGAGTTGCACTTCTTGGTCCAAAGAGCCGGGTATGCGTACTTCGATGAGCGGGTTTACCGGCTCGAACCCAGCACCCCGGGGAGACAGATGCAGATCCACCACTTCCTTGACTCCCTCCCCGTTGTCTGCCCGCAGCGGCAAAAGGGAACTCAAAAGACCAGGCTCTTCATTGGGCTCATCGGGAGGAACGACGGCTACATGATCGGATCGGAATGCTTCGATTTCCAAATTGCTGAAGACACCTGCCGGTTCTTCGAGCGCAGAGGGGAACACAGAGAGGAGGAGATCTTCAGCCTCGTTCCTGTCTAGCCCTGAGTGAGGGAGTTCTTCGGCAGCCGCTGGATCGGTCAGGGGATCGGTGACCACGCGGTGACTATCTTCCGTAAGAGCGTCCAGTGCAGCTGCTGAGCCAGGAACCGCCAACCCCTGAGCCTCTGAATCTGGAGCGGAGTCACTCCCAAGCGCGAGACCGGAAAATAGCGAGAGTAGAAGTACGGCGACCGCCAGCATGGCTGCAGACGCTTGACTTCTCCTCCCGAGAGCGTGAGGCACAGGGTTCTTCGGACGCAAAACTTCCTCCTGCGGGTAGTGAGTGACTCGAAAACCGACCCGCATGGAACTCTGCGCGTACCGGCTGGTGGGCCATCCTGCACGGGGGCCATAGCGATGTCCATACTGAGAATTGCGGTCAGGTTCACTTAACCCCGTAGCCTCCGTCGAGGCTAAAAGTTGACACTGCGCTCAGAAATGTCTGGTTTTGTGGCTTGAAGCCCCGCCCGGACCCTGACGCCTGCCTTTCACCTTTTGGACATGGCGACTAAAGAGCCGCTACACGAAGAAATTTATTTCTTCGTTCGGTTAAATTTAAGGAGGCGCATCGGGAAGGAAAGGTCTGGCTTTGGGTGGCGATCATGACCGCCGCTACAGCCCTATGCCTATCTCGCCGACCGCATGCTCTAGCTGGTGACCGAGCTGCCGCTGTGCTGCCTGGATCCGGCGCAGCACGCCTTGGTACTCAGCCCCCGGCTTGGCCACGGCGCGTTTCCCGAGCGGGTGTTCCCGGTCCAGGACGAAGTGCCGAAGACGGTAGGTGGCGATCGCATAGGCAGCATCGCTCCAGACCGCCGCATCGGCCGCATCGGCCGGATAGGGGCCGAGGGTCCTGTAGATGATCTCCGACTCCCCGCTGCGGGCCGCCGCTACCTCGCGGCGAGCGAGGGTGGCGATCCGCCGCTCGATCAGCGCGGCTTCGAGCCGTTCCTCGGCCTGCGGGGGCAGGGGTTCGGCGTCTAGAAGCGGAAGGGACGCAAGCTCGACCTCATCGCGGCTGATGCTCTCCGCGAGGCTGGTCTCCTTTGCCTGCAGTTCGGCGATCCATGCGGGCGGGTTACCTTGCCGTTCGAGTCTCTCGCGATCGGCGATCAACTTGCGAAGTCGCTGTCGGCTCCCCGAGATGCCGGCTTCGAGCCGGTGGCGTCGCGAGCGAAGAGGATCGGCCACTCGCGCGGACTGGTCGAGGAGTGCTCTGCGATGAGCAAGGCCGCTCAACGAGAGGCCCTCCACCTCCTTGCTCAAGGAGAGCTCGACCGCGGGGGTGTCGGCGCCTTCGCGCTCCATCGCCTCCCGGAGGTCCTGCAGGGTGTCGGAGACCTCTCGGCGACCAGGGCCGAGATCGGGATCAACAAGCTCAGAGGAGGCGACGGTATAGACGTTGGCGATCCTGCGCCCGCGGCTGATGGCGACAAGCTCTTGTTCGAGGTTGGCGCCGGCGTCGAGCAACGGATAGGCGCGGTCGAAGGTCTTGCTCTCGGCGCCGAACTTGGTGATCGCGTAGGCGAGCTGGAGGGCCGGCGACCCGTCTCGCGCCACCCTGCTCAGGTAATCGCGCCCCACCTTCACGACCCGCCCGGGATCCTCCACGCTCCGTAGCTTCACCGAGCGGGTCAGGGGATTCACGGAGACGACGTCCCAGCGATCGCGGTTTGCGACCTGGCGGTTGTTGATCCGGGTGATCACCCGGTCTCCTCGTGAGATCCGCCTCTCCCCCACGGTGACCTCGAAGCGGCCAAGCTCACCCTCCTCGCGCCGCAGCTGGCGCGCCTGGTCGTTTAGGTGCTCGACATCGGAGTTCCGCCGCGCGATCATCACCGCGTCGGCCCCGGTGGCGAAGTCGCGATACCAGTCGAGAAGAAGGGCGTGCAGGGTCGAGGGAAGGTCGTCGCCGACGATGAGCTTGCCGTCGGTGCGGAGCAGGTCGAGCGCCTCCGAGCCCCGGCCTTCGTGGACGAGGGTGACGATGCGGCGATCGAGAGGGCGGTCCTGGCGGCGGATCTCGGTCAATCGGATCGGGTCGAGCTGGTGGGCAAGGTGGGTGTAGAGCCCGCCGGGGCCAATCGAGCCGATCTGCTGGGTGTCGCCAACCAGGACGAGCTTGCCGGCGACCGCGGCGACGTGTGCGCGAAGCGCCTCGAGGTCGAAGGTGTTGGTGACGTTGGCCTCGTCGACGACGATCACCGCGCCTTGGGGAAGGCGCCTGCCGAGCTTCTCGATCTGGAAGCGCAGGGAGGTGATCGAGAAGGAGTCGCGCACCCCGGCCCTGATCAGCTCGCCGGTCGCGGTCTTAGCCGTGGCGCAGCCGAGGACCCGGAAGCCGGCATCGTCCCAAGCCTCCGCGGCGGCCTTCAGAGCCACCGTCTTGCCGGTCCCCGGGAGCGCGGTGACGACCACGATCTCCTCCCCGCCCGTGGTGAGCCGGGTGACCATCTCGCGCTGGTCGACGCCAAGGTAGTCGTGGCGGTCGAGGACCACGCGGAGCGTGTCGGGCTCGACGGCGGCGGCCCCTGCATCGACGCCGGCGAGGGCCGCGTCGAGGAAGCGGCGCTCCAGGGCGGCGATCCGCGGCGTCGTGTAGGCCGCGTCATCGAGAAGACCTTCCGGGCTGTGGAGCTGCAGGACCTTGTCGCCGGCGAGAGCACGATCGACGGCGGCGACCAGCTGGGTGTTGTCGGCTCCCTCGGGCAGCTGGTCGCCGATCGCGCTCAGGAGCTGGCGGGCGGTGAAGTGCGAGGAGGTCCTCTCGAGGTGGCGGATCGCGGCCGTGATCGAGGTCTCGCTGATCGGACGCGGCTCGCGCGGCTGGGCCTCGGAGACCATCGCCTCCGCGCTTTGTCGAGTGAATCCATGGGGGGCGGCCTGGTCCTCCCACTCAGAGCGCCGTGCGTCTTCATCGAGGCCGTGGTCCTTCGCCTGCCGGGTCCGGTAGGCGGCGGTCTGCTTGGCCGCCACCCCAGAGGCCCCGTGCTCGGCCATCCACTCGGCGATCTCGCGCGAGCGGGTGCTGAACGCCTTGATCAGGTCCCGCGAGAACCCTTTGAGATCCGCATAGCCGTTCTTCACCGCCCCGAACTCCAGGCCGAACTCGCGCAGGAACCCGGCTCGAAGGGAAGCCTGGAAGACGATGCCGGCGGATTTTCCAAACGGGTAGAGGGGCGAGCGTCCTTTCGGGCTCGCCAGGCTCAGCCACTTGCCGTCGGCGGCGGCGCGGGTGAGATTGGAGATCAAGACGTGGACGTGCAGCGCCGGGTCGCCAGCGCGACTCATCCGGTGGCGGAAGGCCATGGCGACGAAGCCCTGGCCGCGTTCGATCACCTTGCCTCCCTTGCCGCGCTGGACCATGCAGGCTTCCTGCTCGAGGTGGGTGATGCCTTGCCGCACCGCCTCGTCTAGAACACCGACGATCCGCTCCCGGGTCCGCTCGCTGCCGAGGGCGTAGAGGAGGGAGATCGACTTCGGCGCGCTGAAGCGGACGTCATAGCCGAGGACAGGTTCGACCCGCTTGATCGACCCGTCGAGGCGATGGCGGAAGCGGACATCGGGCCGGGTGAGGAGCTGCTGCCCGCTCAGCGGATCGCGCCCCTCGAGGATTGCCCCGTAGCCGGCTGGTTCGACCTCGCCGGCGAGCCCCAGCTCCCCGGCCAGCTCGCCGACCCACTCGCCGGGCGCCTCACCGGGCTTGGTGTAGTAGTCGTCGCCTCCTTCGGCCACGGCGGACAGCCAGTAGCCGGCGTTGCCCCGCTGGATCTTCGTGACGCCGACCATCGCCCGGGATAGATGCCGGCGAGGGCCTGGGATTGCCGGGAGATTGGGAACCCGTGTTCGGGTTCATAATGTGTCGGCTGTTCGGTGGTGGCGGTGAGGAGACGGTGAAGGTGAGCTGCGGCGGCGTCTGCTCGGGCGGTTAGCTCGCTACTCGATCGTCAGGGATGCCGATCGTCTCGTGATCGAGATCGTGGGATCTGGGGCTCTGAGGGCTGGAGGCGAAAGGAGTAGCGAGCGGGAGACTGCGAAGAGGCTTGTGCCGCCGCCACCGAGGCAGCCGAGACGATGCTGGCCCGCCCGCCAGGGCGGGAGCACTTTTTCCCCGCTCTGCGGGGCAGCAGCTTGAAGGCTCGCGGCACCACCGGGGTCGGCCGCTTCGACGGCGACGCCGCGAGGCCCGCGCCGCCCGAGCGCAGCGAGGGCCGAGGGAGCGAAGCGACCGGGGCGCCGGGCCGATCGGCGAGCCGGTCGCCAGGGACGCTGCGATGCCGGAGAGGCGAGCGCCACCCGAGCGCAGCGAGGGGTCAGGTCGCGTAGCGACCGTGGGCGCGGCCGAGCCGGCGAGCCCCTCGACCTGGGAGGTCGGCACCACCGGGGTCGGCCGCTTCGACGGCGACGCCGCGAGGCCCGCGCCGCCCGAGCGCAGCGAGGGCGAGCCGGTCGCCAGCAGGCAGAGCAAAAAGGGGACGGCCGGTCGGCCGCCCCCAGCGGATCGGGCCTCAGCAGCCCGCCCGCCGCCGCGCCAGCTCCTGCACCGCCCAGACCGACGCCTTCGAGAGCGTGTCCCCGTGACAGCACGCGGGCTTGCAGTAGCAGCCGAGCGTCTTCCCAGCCAATGCCGCGAGACGTTCGAGCGACTGCTCGCCGCTCTGGATCTTTTCCCACAGCTCGTCCCGGTAGCAGGCGACAGCTTCCTCGGCCGTCTCGACGCGGACGATCTCGAACTTGCTGTCGCGATGGGAGAACCGGTTGCCCCAGTCGTCCTCGGGCCGCTCCCCGGTGAAGGGATCCTTGCCGCGGCCGATGTAGACCTCATACGGCGACCTCTGGCAATGGACCACCAAGCCCTTCAGCAGGCGCTCGGCCTCGCGCGGGTCGCGCTGCACCGGACGGCCGTCGTCGCCGAGAACCTGAACGTCAAGCGCCTGAAGCGCGGTTTCGATCCAGTCCTTCCCGCGCTTGGTCCGGCGGACCCGCTGCCGCTGCAGGCCGGTCACCTGGACCAGCTCGCCGACCCGCAGCTCCCCGCATCGAAGCGCCAGCTTCCTCTGCGCTTCGCCTGGCGAGCCGAGCACGTAGACCGGCATCTTCACCGGGCTCGTCCCCGGGCCCTCCTCGGTGACGACGGTGAACCTGCTCACCGGGAAACCGGAGGCCGTCCTGCCCTCGTCGGGCTTCTTGCTGACCTTCGCGATCGCCTTCGATTCGATCCTCATCTGCGTCTCAGTCATTGCACCGCTCCTTTCGCTCGCCCCTCCAAGGGCGTTTGCTCAACTTGCGGCCCTGACCGACTCCGGTAAGGCGGTTCACGCACCGAGCGAAGCGAGGGGAAGGGAGCGAAGCGACCTTGCGGGGTTCGCCGTCCGGGGTAAAATCGGTCAGCAAGTGAGCACCCCTCTCCCGTGCTTTTCGTGTGGCGGTGTTCGCAGGAACGACCGCCGCGGCTGAGGCGACAGCTCGGCGAGGAGGAGGGCTCCACCCTCAGGGCGAGAAGCGGTGCCCGACCGTCATCAGGTGACAAAAAAGGGGCGCCGACCTTTCGGCCGGCGCCCGGTGCGTGGGAATCCGCCTGGGGCTAGAAGGGAATGTCGTCCTCCTGCATCTCCTGAACCGGGATCTGGAAGTCGGCCGGAGCCTCGGTCCCCGCGCCCATTTCCTCCTGACCGGTGTTCTCCGCGGTTTTTCCTCGCCGCCGCCGGCGCCGCCGTCACCGCCGTCCTGTTTCTTCGGCCCGAACTGGACCGTGTCGGCGATGATCTCGACGGCTTCGCGCTTGCCGCCGCCCTTGGCCTCGTATTCGCGCCAGTCCAGCCGGCCCTCGACCGCGACCGCGCGGCCCTTCTCGAGGTACTGGTGGCAGGTCTCGCCGTGCTTACCCCAAACGATGACGTTGAAGTAGTTCGGCTTGTCGACCCACTCGCCGTTGACTTTGCGGCGACTGTTGACCGCGACCCGCAGGCGGCAGACCGGAGTGCCTTTGCCGGTGTGGCGGAGTTCGGGATCCTGGGTGAGGTTCCCGCTGATGACCGAGATGTTGATGTTCGAGCCTGACATCTGTGCCTCCTTTGAGAGGTGTTCCGGATTGACGAGCCCAGGCCAGGCATGCGAGCGGTCGCGCGGAACCGAGCCGGAGACGAATGTCGGAGGCGAGGGGAACCCCCCTTGCGGGGGTTGAAGTGCGAACGTCGCGTGCCAACCTGGGGTGAGGAGATCGGAGGCGCCTCTCCAGGTGGCACATAGGGCAATGCGATCAACTTCGGCATCGGCGAGACCAGATCGAGCATCCGGTGCGCTGAGCTAGGCGGACACGGAGTCCTGCAGGTGCCCGCCGTCTACATCGGGCATCCCCGAGGAGGTGCATAGCCCACCGTCTTCGAGCGCGCATCGGCCGGCAGGACCGGGGAGCACCCAGGTAGCAGGGGCGCGATGAGCTCGGCCGTGACCTGGACCGTGAACCCGACGATCGGACCCCGCTCCCGCTCGCGCCGGACTTCCTCGGAATCCATTCGGATCCATGCTTCGGCTCGCAGGCCGGCCTCCCGCATCGCCACCGGAAGCCGAGAATGCTCATAGCCGGCGCACTGCTCTCCGGGAGCACTGTCGTCATCGAAGAGCGGGAAGGTCTTCACTAGGTAGACGGCGGCCGATTCGACAGCTTCTGCCGTGACGATCACTCCTCGCCCGCGATCGATCCGGTGGATGCAGGCAACCCCGGCCTGGTGGCAGGCTTCGTCGAGGATGCCGCCGGCGCGGGCGCGCCAGTAGGTCGGGGTGAGGCCGCCGCGGTGTTGATCGGCAAGCCGCTGTGCCAGGTAGTCCAGGGCCTGATCCTCGAGAAGATCCCTCGGCCCGGGAACTGCCTTGCGATCTGCCGAGAAGCTGTCGATCGCATAGGTGTAGGTGTCTGCGGCGCCTCTCACCTCGACCTCCGGCGAGACTCGTCCCGATCGACCAGGGTCGGCGAGTTGGGTCCCTTCATGCGACCTTCGGCGACCAGCTTCGCGGTGATCTGCGCGTCGCGCGTCTGCTCGTCTACGACGGGCGCGAAGAATCCTCGCTCCGGTTTGTCCCTCTTCTTGTCGGCGGCCATCTCAGACCTCCTCGCCGGTCAGCGCGTCGGTGAACGACCAACCTTTGAACACGAGGATCATCCGTTCGCCACCCTCGTCTTCGATGGCCTCATCGTCCTCGAGCCCTGAGAGGTCGTCGGCTCCAATGGGAATCTCTTCTTCGGTGATCGGGTTGTAGGCGATCAGCACTCGGCCCGGGATCCCCAGGTTCGCGAGTCGGCAATTGCGGGGGGTGGCGAGGGTGTAATCCTGGGCTCGCCCGGTCTCCTCTAGCAGCTCGCCGACCAGCTCGACCAGATCGCAGCCGCTGACCTGGCCGTCCGTGGTGCTTGCCTCTTTGAAGCGGCGAGCAAGGATGTCTAGGGCCTCGCCGTCTCGTCTAGTTGCCTCCATGATCTTCCTTTCCTTGACTTTGAACGCAAACGCTGCGGCCCGAGTCGATACCGACTAGCCGAGGATGAGATGAGTCGAGTCGCTCGGCGCCGGGGTCTTGAAGGGGGTGGGCCCCTCACCGTTGGAGGGGCGGTGCGCCGACCCGAGGGCACGGCGGAGCCGTGCGAAAATCGGGCGGCGCCGCCCTGCTCAGGCGGGGCCGAAGGCATGGCCGAAGGCGAAGCGGTAGCCGTCGCATTCGAGGGTGGTCGCGAAGGCTTCGTAGTCGATGTACTCGCTGAGGTGGTCGGGTACCTCGAACAGCTCGTGAAAACGAGATTCGGCGAAGTTCTTCAAGGAGTCCAACCCGCTCCCGAGGTACGCGGATTCAAAGCGCTCGAGAAACTCGTCGAGATCGTCACCGTCATCGAATCCTTCGTAGGAGGCGAAGGTGACGAGGGCCTCCCCGCGCTCCTCGATGGCGGTGGCGATGGCGGCGACCCGTTCGAGCTGGGTGTATTCGCCGATCATGGACCCGAATCCCTCGCAGTCCATGAGGGCGATCTCCTCTCCCCCGCCCTCTTTGAGCACGCGGTCGGCAACCTGGCGAAGCTGATCGAGGTCGGTGGCATCGACCCACTCGCCGACGAGGGCTCCACAGTTGTAGGCGTGCAGCGAACCGATCCACACGGCCGGCGTGATGGGCGGTGAGGTGGAAGTGGTGATCTTCATGGTCGTCTACCTCCAATGGGCGGAGGAGCCGTGTCCACCGATCTCGTCGTCTTCGATGACCGCGGCGGCGCCGTGTCCGGCGGCCATCTCCTCGCGGACCGACTGCAGCTCTCGACGGGCGTCGTCGGCCGGCGGCGGGTCGCTTTTCAGGAAGGCGTCGATCTGCCTGTGGGCGTGCGCTGCGTCGCGGGGCCACTCGAAAGAGACGCCGCGGCGTGCCGCCAGGTCGCGGAGGTAACCGAGCTGCTCAGGACTTGCGGAATCGTTGGGTTGCTGCGCGTGGTTGGTCATGGGCCTGCCAGAGCAGGCCGGAGGAGGAGGGCGAAGCCCGGACGGGGGAGGTCTGCTAGGCGTCAGCCCATGACCAACCACCGTGCGCGAGGGAACCGAGAGAGAAAAGGGCGCCCCCGATGACGAGGACGCCCTCATTTCAAATCGCCTACTTCGCGGCCCCTTTCTGCTGCAGGCGCCGCGGCTTGCGGGGCTTCACTTCCTTCAGCTCGGCCTTGGCGATCTTCTCGACCCTCCTCGTAGCTTCGACACTCCCGGTCCAGTAGGGGCGCCGTGACTGAGGCTCGGCTTTGTTGTCAGCGAGAACCGCGGCGAAGATCGCCTCGCTCAGGACCTCGTTGACCTCGGTCTCCGTGCGAGCGTTGTCGATCCGGCGCCGCAGCTCGGCCGTGCACTCCTCGTCGGTGGCGTACGTGATCTTTTCTTTGAACCCGCCTTTCTTGAGAGGCGTGCGCTCGACCTGCCGGAGCTTGTCGATGGTGAACCGCAGCCCGCGCCCTGCCAGACTTTCGTTCTGGTCGACGAAGAGATGGGACACCAGCTTCGCCCGGGCGAGGGCGTGCTTTTTGACCTTGCCCCCGGTGCGACGCTTGAGGAGGGTCCCGCCGAGGATTTCGTTGTAGCGGACGGCGTACTCGGCGTCGGCTTTGGCTTGAGCCTGCGGTGAAAGCTCGCCGCGCTCCTTGCGCTCCTCGTTTGCCTTCTTGCGCTGCTCTTTGCGCTGGGCCTTCAGCTCTTCCTGGCGGACCGCCTGGCGCTTCTTCTCTTCCTCGCCTTCTTTGGTCCGCCGCTCGATCGCGCTGTGGACGAGGTCGAGGGCGAACTCGCGGTCGACGAGGAATGCGGAGGAGAAGCGGCCGTTGCTGTGCTCGACCAGGACTCCAGCTGCACGCGCCCGGTCGATCTCGGGATCGGCGAGCTGCACCTGCGGATCCGTGTCGGCCCGGTAGTAGTAGCTGGGGAAGGCGGCGAGGACCTTGTCGATCAGCTCCTTGTGCTCCTTATTTTCGTGATCGAGGTCGAGCATGACCTCGCTGAGGTGGAACCGCGGCACCGCGATCATCGTCGGGACGTTCTTCAGCCCTTCCATCCGGGGCAGTTCTTCGAAGATGTCCCCGAAGCGCTCGATGAACTGGCGACCGGAGTAACCGCGCTGCTTCCCGGCCTCACAGATGATCGCGGCGACCTTCGGCGAGACTTCCGCGATCGGGCGCAGAAGCGGTTCGGCCTCCGCGGGAACGTCGCCGGCGGCGATGTAGCGCTGAACGCTCTTGGGCAACTTCAGCAGGCGGAGGTGGGCACCGACCCAGTCCTCGCGTTTGCGGACTTTGGCCCCGATCTTCTTGTTGGTACCGAGATTGTGCTCCTCGGCGAAGGCTTTGAGGCCCAGCGCCGTCTCGATCGGGTTGAGGTTGGAGCGATGGATGTTCTCGACGAGCGTTTCCGTCACCGGATTGCCGGTCGAGAGCGTGATCTCGATCGTTTTGCAGCCGGCGATCTTTGCGGCCCGGAACCGACGCTCGCCGGCGACGAGGTCGAAGCGCCCATCCGGCTTCCTCTTGACTTTGATCGGTTGGACCAGACCGGTCTCCTTGATCGTGCCGGCGAGCTCTTCGAGCTCCTCCTTGGGGAACTTCTGGCGAGCGTTGAACTTGTCGACGACGTCGATCAGGTCGATGTCGACCTCCGGCGTGGCTAGTGCATCTGCCATGACTATCTCCTTATGCAGGACCCCCGCCCGGTGCGGGAGCCGGTAGCCCCGGACCGCACGGCGAAGCCGTGCCAAAATCCGGGGCCCGGCGACCCTCTGGGGCCGGCGACGGCGGCCGCGGGCAGGGATCCTGAGGCACACGTGACGACGACGAGGTCATTCGACGTCGACGAGGGAGAGGGCGATATGTGCGAACTCGCCGTTGATTACCGGCATCAGGTCCGGTCGGACGGCAGCGGCCCGAGAAACCGCGCTGCGCCCGTGCTCCTTGACGATCGCCACAAACTCGGGAAGATCCTGAGCATCGGCGAGCTGGTGGGCTAGCCGCTCGGCGCGTTGTCGTCGATCTCTAGCGAGGCGAAGCGCGGGGGCGAGAGCCGCGACGCCGGAGAGTTTCTTCGGGACCGAGCCGTTCTCCGGCACAGGCGCCTGACCCTGGTCCTCATGGTGCTCCTGGTGCCGCTCCTCGAAGGTGGAGTTCTCGGTTTCCGACACCACCCTCGGGCTGGCCTTCTCGTCGGCGGTCAGCTGCTTCATCTTCAACCTCCTGAGTCCTCGGTACCCGCCCATCGCGGGAGCCGCTGCCCGGGGGACAGCACGCCGAAGGCGTGCTACATGGAGGGCAGAAAAGCGGCTCCCGCAGAGCGGCCGGCACTAGCCCGAGGCGACGACGATGACCGCCGACGTCGGGTCCTGGGAGGAGCAGCCTCATGCCGACACCAGCCCCGCATCGCCGAGCCGACGGGTGGCCGGCGCTGTCGGGCAGCATGGCGCCTTCGATCCTCCGCGCCAGCCGGTCGATCAGCCCGGCGTAGACCTCGATCTGCTCGCCTTCTCCTCAGGTGGCAATGGAGGCCGTGTTCGACCCGGAGGTGTCGAGGCCCGACGCTCTGCAAACCGAGTAGCGGAGCAGGCGACGACGACCTCCTCCTCAGCGTAGGTGAGCCTCGGATCGTCGTCCTCGCGCTTCGCGACGAGGACCGCTTAACTGCACTCGTGGACCCCGGTCTCCACTTCGGCATTCGGAGAGAAGTCGGGCGCAACTGGTTGTACGACGATTCGGCCCGCCTTTCCGATCGCAGTAGCCACCGGCACCGGGCGGCGTCGGGCTGATGTCGACGGTCAAGCCGGTCGAGCAGCCACAATTTCGCCAACGGAAGGGGTCGGCTTCTGAGTTTTATCCTTCGGGGGTCCTCTCAATCTCTTGCCCTAGCTCCTCAAGCTCTAAGACAAACGAGGACGGCCCGGAATACCGGGTCAGCGCAGCGTCCAGGGCGAGGAGCGGGGCAAGACCGACCATCCCAAAGCTGTACGCGGTCGGATGCTCCCGTTCCTCCTCATCTCCGCTCACGGCAAAGCGAATGCCAGCTGCGGGGAGGCGCTGCTCACGGTTGCCGTGGACGGGCGCAATCAGCGTGTAACTAATCTGGAGATAGAGAGGGTCGCCAGCAACAACCCGATCGACGCCAGTGTCCTTCGCTTCGACGGCGGGTAGTGGAATCTCCAGGTCTCCTAGTGAGGGATTAAGGTCCCTCAGCGCCTCGATCAGCAGCTCCGTTTCGACCGCAAAGCTGCCGACGAATGATCCAGGGACCTGTCTATCTCTGCATACAAGAAACCACAGCGACGGGGCAGCTTCGACACCGGCACCTTCAGGCCACTCGCAAAGAATGGCTCTCAAATACACCAGCAGCTTTCGCTCGGCCAGCATCCCCGCTCCATCGGATATCAGCGGACCCTCGAACGCCGGGTACCCCTCCCGCTGGTCTCTGGCCGAGCGAACAGTAAGAAAGTCGTCGATCAGATGCCGGTAGAGGGCTATGGACTCGTCGCTTCCCATCTCGCGCTCTGCCTCGTTCATTGTCCGACTCTCGCGGGAGACCACGCGACGCGTGCCGGACCCTGTGCTGGCTCGCGGCGGGGGGTGGGTGAGTGCGTCACGAGTTGGACTGGCGTACGGTGACTATTCATGTCGAGGAAAGAAGTAGTAGGTCTCGGTGGTGCCGCCGAGTTCTCGCGTGGCGACTATTTCGAGAGTGCCATTGCGGTCTAGTCCGTCAACGTGGTAGCTGACCAGGGACAAGTAGCACTCCCTCTGATCGAACAAGCGGGTTAGCTCGGCCTTCGAAAGTGGCTGGCCGATCCAGATACACGCTTCCACGACGGCTATCTTCACGGGGTGTACTACGTTCGCAACTAGGCGGAACCAAAGCTCACGTTGCCGACTTGGATCATCAACCCACAGATGAGGCTCTGCGCAAGGACGATCCGAAGCTTCAGCAGTCAACCCTTCGGTCATCGGAAGGTGAAAGACGGGTTCTTCATCCGTCTGGCGAGAGCGCGTAGAAAGTCTGCAAGGCTCCTCGCACGGGCCGCTGGCGCACCTTCTTGACTACCCCCGCGTCCGCCAACGTACGCATGTGGTAAGAGACCGTAGACACACCAAACTCCTCATCGAAGATCCGATCCAGCTCCCGCGGCGACAATGGCACGTCCACCCACTCCATCGCCTCGATGATCGCCACCTTGACCGGGTGGATAAGGTAGGGCACTAGGGTGTCCCAGTTGAAGTGAGCGTCTAGATTGCCGCACATAAGTCTTCCCATAGCTCGTTGATCCGCACAAGGCCGTCACTCGGCACGATCACGCCGGCCGAGCCAAGCTCAAGAATTCCCAAGTCGACGATCACCGAAAGGGCTTGTTGGAATTCGCTCTCATCGCAATCGTTGTATGGCAGCCTCTCAGCGATGATCTGCTCGGCGGTTAGGTGGCTCGGAAGAGCTTCCAATGCGGTCACAACTATTTCCCTTTGGGCAAGGCGCTCCGCTGGTGATAGAGCCGGCAATTCGGGCCTCTGGCGGGATTCCACGGCAGTGATATCGGTGAGGAGGCTCTTACATAGACACAGGAGGGCGGTGTTTTCCTCTGCGGGCTGAATCACATCTATCTCAGAGGCGATCTCCTCGGCTTCGAAAAGCAAGCGCTCGACCACCTTACGAATCACCGGCCGGGGGGTGGTGATTGCAATCTGGTCGCCCTCCCTCGCAAGGTCTCTCAGCAGAAATGACAACTCCTCATACGTCTGCCTGAGCTCTTTGTAGTTGAACGCCCCATCCAAGCTTGCAACCATCCAGACTGGCTCTATCCCCGCAAGTCGCCGATAGATGCGCTCGGAGAGCAGGGATCGCTGTCGTCCGGTTAGGAGGATCTGGCCGTCTGAAGATGACATAGGTCGGCGGCCTAGCCGTTCGGATGCATCGTTCGGCCCGTCGAAGACACAATCTCCTCGATCTGTTCCACAAGGCGATTCCCCCTCGCTTCCCCGGGGACCTTTTCTAACAGGGAGGTAATCCTATTTATCGCTAACGTGTCGCCATACACTGCAGCGAACTCTTGAGTGACGCAGAACAGTGTCTTTGTAGCCCCCCTGACAGTCTCGGTGGCGACGGGTTCGATAGTGGCTGCCGCGCGAAGCTGTCGTAGGTGGTAGGAGACATAGCTGATTGCGGCGTCGTACTTTTTCCCCTCGACCCCCCTCTCCTTGACGTAGTCGACAGCGGCCATTGGTCCATTGCGCTCGATCATGTAGGCGATCAGCGATCGCCGAAATGGGTGGTGAATGGCCTGGTACACGGATTGCGGCCGATCGCTGGCAAGATGAGACGACATGTTGGTTGGTCGCAGTTTCCTGATGCCTTGTCGTGAGTGTGCCGGCACCAACTAGTCGGCCGAAACACCTGCCGCTCAAAAAGATCTCTGCACTCTGGTGCCGTCTGGCAATCTAGATGCTTAGAGGCAAGCGTACAAACACACTTTTAAGGCTCTTGGTGACCGACCGGTCTGAGCCCGCGAGACCATTGAGGACTCACCAAAGCCGAGGTAACGGGAAGCATGCGAGCATCGCAGAGAAGGGCTTGCCCTTCTCCCCCGAGGCGAACAGCCGATCCTCGCTTTCTGCCTTTATCTCCAGAGTACGATGGAAACGCCGGCTGTACTCCTCGTTCAGATCCTCGTACCCCGTCTTGTCCAAACAGAGTGGAAACCGGCTGAGATGGCGGTCGGTTCGTTCGTCGATGGTGCCGGTCTCAACGGCCATGAGAAAGTCGTCGCTGATGCGGTTGATGATCCAGGCCGAGAGGATCAAGCGCTCCTCGAATGACATCCTGCCGGCGTCCTCATCCGTCACAACCAGCGGCTTGATGGCCCGGTAGAAGTGCTCAACAGAACCGCGCCGAGGTTCGAGGCCGGCAAGCTCAACCAGCCCGCGTTTCTCCAGTTCTTTGATGTGGCCACTGACGTAGCCGGCTTTACCGGCGGTCAGCTTTAGCTTGATGGCCACTTCCTTCGGACTCGCTACTTGTTCGGCGAGGATGGTCAGTGCTTCGATCTGGATGGGATGCCATCCAGCCCGCAGGAGCCGGTTCGTGACCTGGAAGGTCTCCTCTACCTGGGAAGTTGGAGCGAGGGTCGGAGTCGAAGACGAAGCAGTGTAGAGCGGCTTCGGGCCTTCTTCTGCGACGGTACTAGCTGGGCTTGGCTTCATGACCCGAGGTTGAAAGTCGGGAGGAAGCCGCGGCATCGGGTAGCACGCCAGCATCGCGGAAATAGGCTCGCCCTTCCCCGACCCAGCTAGCCGGTCTTCGCTCTCCGCCTTTATCGCGAGAGTTCTATGGAAGGCTTGTCCGTAGTCGGCTACGAGATCTTTGTACCCCTTCTCGTCCAATTGGAGGGGAAAGCGACTGATTTGACGATTGCTCCGTTCATCAATCGTCCCGGTCTCGACCGCCATCACGAAGTCGGCACTCATTCGCGAGATGATCCAGCACGAGAGGGTGAGTCGCTCCTCGAACGACATTCGCTCCGAGTCCTCATCGCTGACGATCAGCGGGTGTAGCGCTCTATAGAAGTGCTCGGTGGCTCCTCGTCTCGGCTCCGTCCGAACCAACTCCACGAGACCGCGACTCTCGAGCTCTTTGATGTGGTGGCTGACGTAGCCGGCTTTAGCCGTGGTCAGCTTGAGCTTGACGGCAACTTCCTTCGGACTCGCAGTTTGTTCAGCAAGAATGGTCAGCGCTTCGATCTGGATGGGATGCCATCCAGCTCGCAGTAGGCGGCTAGTTGCCTTCACGGCGCTTTGGGCTGTGACAGAGGTGCCTGGCACGGGAGTCGAAGGGAGCTGAGCAGTCAGATCACGTCCCCTTATAGCGGAAAGGACGGATCGTGCCACTCGACCTGGATTGAGCTTGGGGCGGCGATGCCCCAAAAGCAGGTTTCGCCGCCCCGAAGTCCGGCGCTAGGCCGGCTTTGAGATTGCTACGAGCGGAACGCCGCGGCTGATCGTGATCTTCACGCTGCTCACCTCCCTCCATGACTCGTTTGATCGAGCCCAATGGTGGAGGTTGTACAGAGCGGTCGGAGAGCGATCGACCGGTGGAGTGAGATCTCAGTGCTGGCAACCCGCGCCTAGAGAGATGAGACGGAAGATTCGTGGGCAGCCCATTCCCTTCATGATTTGAGGGACTCTCGGACTGCTAAAGGGAAGGCGAAGGGAAGGACTGCGTCGTGGATCAGACCCCTTCTGACCTCCGCTGACTTCCGTTGACCCTTGGGCCGCCGGCGCGTGAGTCTGACGCCTTCGCACCTGCAGAGCCAAATCTGGCTCTGCGTGCGGCCTGGAAGAGGATGCCCCCGGCGGGACTCGAACCCGCGCCGCGCGGCTTAAAAGGCCGCCGCTCTAACCAGCTGAGCTACAGGGGCGAAGTGCCAATGGTAGAGGCAGGCGGTCAAGAGAGGTCGGGCAATCCCTCGTAGGCGGTCGAGGCCTCGGCGTGGGTGCGGCGGGGGATGCGGCCGGCGCGGCGGGCGAGCTGGCCCGCCTCGACACCGCGGCGCAGGGCGGTCGCCATCGCGACCGGGTCCTCGGCGCCGAAGATGGCGCTGGCGGCGAGGATCGCATCGCAGCCGAGCTCGAGGGCCTGGGCGGCGTCGGAGGCGGTGCCGATGCCGGCGTCGAGGATGACCGGGACCTCGGCGCGCTCGGCGATGATCGCGATGTTGTACGGGTTGCGGATCCCCGCGCCGGAGCCGATCGGGGAGCCGAGCGGCATCACCGCGGCGCAGCCGGCCTCCTCGAGGCGGCGGGCGAGGATCGGGTCGTCGTTGGTGTAGGGGAGGACGGTGAAGCCGTCGGCGACGAGCTGTTCGGCGGCGTCGACGAGCTCGACCGCGTCGGGGTAGAGGGTGCGGTCGTCGCCGATCACCTCGAGCTTGATCCACTCGGTTCCGAAGGCCTCGCGGGCGAGCTTGGCCGTGCGGACGGCGTCGCGGGCGGTGTAGCAGCCGGCGGTGTTAGGGAGGACGAAGAGGCCGAGGCGGTCGATCACGTCGAGGACCGAGCCCTCGGCGGCGGGGTCGATGCGGCGCAGGGCGACGGTGACGATCTCGGTCCCGGAGGCGGCGAGCGCCCCCTCCATCTGCTCGAGCGAGCGGAAGCCGCCGGTGCCGGCGATCAGCCGCGAGCCCCACTCGCGCCCGCCCAGCTCCCAGGAATCGGCGCCGCCCTGGATCGCCGCCAGCACCTCGACCGCCTGCCCCTCGCGCAGCGGCGTCGTCTCCCACTCGCCGCGGGGCACGACCTCGCCGTCGAGGGCGACCGCGACCCCGCGTCCCCCCTCCCCCGCCCCCGAAGCGCGGACCGCGGCATCGAGCGTCGCGCCCTGCGGCAGCTCCTGCGGCCGCCCGTTCAACTCGATCCTCATGAGTTTCATGACGTTTGCCTCACCCCCGTAACAGCGCGTTCGTCCTTTCCCGTGGATATGCCCGGGAAAGGACGAACGCCGGCTATGAGATCCGCGACGGCTTGGGCCGCCAGGGGCGCCAGGAGGATGCCGTTGCGGAAGTGGCCGGTGGCGAGGACGAGGCCTTCGATCGCGCCGGGGCCGACGAGGGGGAGGTTGCTCGGGGTACCTGGGCGGAGGCCGGCGGTGGCTCCCACCCACTCCATCTCGGCGACGTCGGGGAGGAGGCGGTAGGCCTCGCGCAGCAGCTCATGGACGCCGCCGGCGGTGGCGGCCGTGTCGAAGCCCATTTCTTCGACGGTGGCGCCGACGACGAGGCGGCCGTCGGGGCGCGGCACCAGATAGACGCGCTCGGCGGCGAGGATGTGGCGGGCGGGCGGCTCCCCGTCGCGGCGGCGCAGCTCGACCACTTGCCCCTTGACTGGGCGCACCGGCGGGCGGGCGTGATCGGGCAGCCAGGGCACCGCTCCCGACCAGGCGCCGCTGGCGAGGACGACGGCATCGGCGCGGATCGCGTCGTCCCCGGTATGCGGGGACAACTCGCGTCGCCCTTCCTCATCGCCTCCGTGAGGGGCTCGCGTTCGCACTCCCGCCAGTCGCCCGCCCTCGAAGATCCCGTCGACGACCTCGGTCCCGGTCCGCACCTCCACGCCCTCGGCCTGCGCCGCCTGGAGCAGCACCCGGGTCAGCGCCCGTGGGTCGACCGCGGCCTCGCCCGCTGCGAAGACGCCGCCGTGGAACGACGGGTTCAGCCCCGGCTCGAGGTCGCGACAGCGGCGTGGCGGCAGCCACTCCGCCTCCAGCTCGAGCGAGCGCTGCAGGTCGTGGACCCGCCGCAGCTGCGCCGCCTCGTCGCGGTCGAGGGCGACGTGCAGGGCGCCGAGCCGTTCGTAGCCGGTGCTCTCGCCCGTCGCCGCCTCCAGCTCGGCGACGAACCCCGGGTACAGCCGCGCCGCCTCCAGGGTCAGCTCCAGCAGCTCGGGCTCGCCGAAGGTCAGCTCGCCGACCGGCGCCAGCATCCCGGCTGCGACCCGCGTCGCCCCCGCGCCCGGCTCGCCGCGCTCCAGCACCGCCACCTCCGCCCCGCGCTGCGCCAGGCGCCAGGCGCAGGCGAGCCCGATGACGCCGCCGCCAACGACCACCGCATCGAAACCGCGCTTCTCAGTCAAAGCCTTTGCCTCCGCCGGCATTACCCGGATCAGGTCGAAACGGTCGGTGGCCTCGATGCCACCCTCTCAGCCCTCGCGGGCTCCCGTGCCCCTCCGATGCTACCCCTCCGGCGCGCCCGGCAAGAAGGTCCGCGGCCCCTCCCAGCCATAATCGACCCATGAGCCTGTCCCTACCCGAGGGCGACGGCCCGCTGCGCCGCGAGCGCCTGCGGACCGCCCGCCTCTACTTCGTCTGCGACGCCCGCCCGCAGACCGACCTCGAACGGCTGCTGCGCGCGGCCCTGACCGGCGGCGCCGACATCGTCCAGCTGCGCGAGAAGGAGCTGGGACGGGCGGAGATAGAGCGCGCGGCTGAGACCTTCCGCCGCGTCGCCGACAACTTCAGCGCCCTGTTCGTCGTCAACGACGACCCCGAGCTGGCGCGGGCCTGCGACGCCGACGGCGTCCACGTCGGCCAGGACGACGTCAGCGCCGAGCAGGCGCGGGAGCTGATGGGGCCCGACGCGGTCGTCGGCCTCTCGACCCACTCCGAGGAGCAGATCGCGGCCAGCGCCGGGCGCCCCGTCGACTACATAAGCGTCGGCCCGGTCTGGGAGACGCCGACGAAAGAGGGACGGCCGGGCGTCGGGACCGACCTGATCGCCCACGCGGCCCAGCACGCCCCCCATCCCTTCTTCGCGATCGGCGGCATCGACGCCGGCAACGCCGAGCAGGTCGTCGCGGCCGGCGCCGAGCGGCTCTGCGTGGTGCGGGCAATCCGCGACGCCGCCGACCCCGAAGCCGCGGCGACGGAGCTGCGGCAGGCCTTCGCCGGCGGCGAGAGGGGCGTGGCGCCGGGTGGCTGAGGTGCGCGGTGTCTGAGGTGTGCGGTGACTGACGAGAGAGTCAAGCGCAAGCAGCGCGGCGGCGGCCGCGAGCGGATGGCCCGCGGCTACGCCCGAGCCGAGGAGCGCAACCAGGAAGCGCGCGAAGCCCTGGAGCCGCTGGCCGAGGGCGAGCGGCCGACCGTGGTCACCCTCGGCGCGATCGTCTCCGCCCTGATCGTGCTCTCGATCGCGATCGGCTACGCCGCCGGGGTCGAGGTCAACGGCGAACAGCCGAAACTGGCCCAGGTGGTGGCGCCGGCGGTGATCATGGGGATGATGGCCTGGGGAATGTGGCACGCCCGCTACTGGGCCGTGCTCGGCTTCCAGCTGGTCCTCGTGATCGTCCTCTTCAGCGCCTTTTTCGGCCTCGTCGTCGGCGCCTCCAGCGTCGGCCAGATCCTCGCCACCCTGGCGCTGCTCGCGGGCTCCGGTACCTTCTTCTACTTCATGGTCAAGGCGATGGCGCGAATCCAGATGCCGACGCGGCTGCCGCGGGAGTAGCGGTGGCCCCGAAGCTCCCCTCCCTCAGCAGCGTCACCGGGATGCCCGCCGACGCCGTCGCGGCGCTGCGGATGCTGCCGGAGATCGCCGAGAACACGCGGGCGATGAAGAAGCACACGGCGGCGCTGTCGCGGGTCGCCGAGGCGCTCGACCGGGTGGCGGGCTACACCGGCGCGCTGCCGGCGATGGGGGAGGAAATCGAGCAGATCGGCGCCACGGTGAAGAGCCTCGACGGCGTCGACAAGCGCGTCGAGGCAATCGAGGCGGCGATGCCGGTCCTGGTCGAAGTCCAGCGCCATCTGGCGGCGCTGCCGGAGACGATGGGGCGGCTCGACAAAGGGATCGGCGGCCTGAACAAAGGGATCAAGGGCCTCGACACGGGGATCGACGGCCTCGAGAAGGGGATCGCGGGCCTCAGCAAGCTGATGGAACAGATCCTCACCGGCCTAGACGGCATGAACGCCAGCGTCGAGACCCTGCAGGGCGCCGTCTCGCCGCTCTCGCGCCTGGCCGGCCGGGTGCCGGGCCAGAAGAAGGGTTAGACGACGGGGCATGCCCGCCCTTCCCCTTCTATAGGCTCAGAGCGAATGGCCGACTCCTTCGACCAGATCGTCATCGGCGGGGGCCCGGGCGGGTACGTCGCCGCCATCCGCGCCGCCCAGCTGGGCCAAAAGACCGCTGTCGTCGAGCGCGACAAAGCCGGCGGGCGCTGCCTCAACTACGCCTGCATCCCGGCCAAGACCGTCCTCCGCACGGCCGAGATCTTCCACGAGGCGCAGGACTCCGCCGAGCTCGGCGTCGTCGGCAACGACGTCCAGCTCGACTGGGGCGCGCTGCACAAACGGCGCGAGGACGTCTCGGCGACCCTCTCCGGCGGCGTCGAAGGGCTGTGGAAGAAAAACAAGATCGAGTTCATCCACGGCGACGCCTCGCTGACCGCCGAGGGCAACGTCAAGGTCGGCGACGAGGTCTACGAGGCGAAGGCGGTGACCCTCGCGACCGGCTCGGTGGCGCTGCCGATCCCCGGGGTCGAGTTCGGCGGCCGCGTGGTCGAAACCTGGGGCGCCTGGTCGCTGCCCGAGCGGCCGAACCGGATCGCCGTCGTCGGCGCCGGCGCCTCCGGGGCCGAGCTCGCCTCCGCCTACGCCCGCTTCGGCACCGAGGTGCTGCTGATCGAGATGCTCGACCAGATCCTCCCAGCCGAGGACAAGGACGTCGCCCGGGTCGTCGAACGCGTCTTCAAGAAACAGGGGATCGAGATCTCGACCGGGGCGCCGGTGGAGAACGTGGAGGCCGGCGAGTCCTCCGTGAAGTTCACCTACGGCGACAACAGCGCCGCGGTCGACTACCTCTGCATCGCCGGTGGCCGCGCCCCCGACACCGAGGGGCTGGGGCTGGAGGAGGCCGGGGTCGAGCTGGAGGAGGGCGGCCGCAAGATCAAGGTCGACGAGTATGGGCGGACCACGAACCAGAAGGTCTTCGCGATCGGCGACCTCGTCAACCGCAAGGCGCTCGCCCACAAGGCCTCCGAGGAGGGCGTGGTCGCGGTCGAGGCCGCGGCCGGCGTCGAGACCCACCCGGTCGACCAGGAGCTGATGGTCGGCGCCACCTTCTGCCAGCCGCAGGTGGCGAGCGTCGGCCTCACCGAGGCGCAGGCCAAGGAGGCCGGACACGAGGTCAAGGTCGGCAAGCAGAAAATCTCCGGCGAGGGCGCCGGCGTCGTCTACGACGACAAAGACGGCCTCGTCAAGCTCGTCGTCGACGCCAAGTACGGCGAGGTGCTCGGCGCCCACGTCGTCGGCAACCGCGCCTGCGACATGATCGCCGAGCTGGTCGCGACGATGGCCCTCGAGGGCGGCTACCAGGAGCTATCGCGGATCGTGCACCCGCATCCGACGGTGTCGGAGGCCGTTCTCGACGCGGCGCGCGCGGTCGACGGCTGGGCGATCCACGCCTAGCGCTTCAGCAGCGCGACGATCTTCCGCCGCTGGACAATCCGTTGGGCGTTTTCTGCGGCGTCGCTGGCCTGAACCACCACCTTCACCTTGCGCGGTTTGGGAGCGTCCCGCAGGAGGTCGGCGATTTTCTTGGGCACCTTCACGACGACAGCTTTCCTCGTTCCTGCCCCGAGCTTGAATCGAGCCGACGGGTAGCGCTCGAAATCGCGACTGTCGCGGATCCCGTTGATCAAGGTACGGAGCAACGGCGAGCGCAGTTCGACCTTGCCGACGCACGGCGGGCTTGCCTCGCTGGCGGGACAGGTGAGCCGGATCCGGACGCGATCCTTCCGGTTGAGGAACAACCGTCCCTTCGCCAGCCCCATCGCCAGCTCCTTGTCGCCCACCGGGGTGGGAACCACAGGCGGCAGAACGACCTCGTAGGGACCGCTGTCGCAGGCGGCGCCCTGCGGCCGGGTGACACCGCGCTGATCGACCGGGGGGCACTGGCCGGCGGCGCCGATCGCGGGGCTGCCGGGCAGCAGGTCATAGACGGACGTGGTGCCGCCGTGGAGCGCCAGGGTCCCGAGGAGCGGGTCGACGTTCGGCTTGTCGGTGGCCGTGGTCCCGCAGCTGGCGTCGTCGCTGACATTGCCGCCGAGGGAGCTGAGCGGGTTGAACGAGAAGCACTCGAGGAGGCCGGTGGAGTTGCGGTTGTCGGCGAAGATGCTGTCGCGGACGATCAGCGTGTTGGCCGCGGCCCCCGCTGCGGTCGTCGAATCGGATTTGTTGGAGACGACCGCGCTGCTGGCGAGGGTCACTTTCGCGTTGGCGCCGAATCCGCCCGGGCCGCCTTTGGAGAAGTTGTGGGCGATCGTGCTGTTGACGATCGTCACCGCCCCGTTTGACTGGACCCCGCCCCCGGTGGTGGAGTCGCTGCGGTTGAAGCCGATGAAGCTCGATTCGATCGTCAGCGCAGCGTTGCTCTTGACGCCGCCCGCGTCGATGTCGCGTTCGTTGCCTTCGACGCTGACGCTGCGAAGGGTCAGCTCGGCGCCGTTGTTCTGGATCGCCCCTTTGCCGTTGGTGATCGTCAGCCCCACCAGCGTCGTCTTCCCCCCGGTGATCGTGAAGACCAGCTCTTTGCCGTCCCCTTTGACGACGGTCTGGTCGGCGCCGGCGCCGCGGATCTCGACGTCGTCGCTGATCGGCAGCGTCAGTTCTTCGTACTGGATGAGGTACGGCGCCGCGCTGGCCGGCAGCACGACCACGTCGTCGACCGTGGTCGTCCCGTTGGCGGCCATCAGCGCCTCGCGCAGCGAGCAGTCGCCGGATTCGCAGGCGCCCGGGACCGGGTCGTCGGTGCGGGTGACGGTGTAGGTCTGGGCGGAGGCGGTGGCGGCGCTCAGCAGGAGCGCCAGGACAATCAGGCCGAGCGGGAGCGCTCTGGTCGGGATTCGCATGGCGGCAGCATTCCACAGCTGCGGACGGGTCGCTCGACCTTCCGCGTATCTTGGCCGCGTGCGCGCCACCTTCTACTACGACCTCGGCTCCCCCTACGCGTACCTCTCGGCCGAGCGGATCAGCGGGCTCTTCGCCGAGGCGGAGCTGGAGCAGCCGGAGTGGCAGCCGGTCCTGCTCGGAGGGCTGTTCGCACGGTTCGATCGCGGATCGTGGTCGGAAACCCCTGCGCGGGCGGACGGGATGGCGGAGATCGAGCGGCGCGCCGCCGAGTACGGGCTGCCGCCGATCGCCTGGCCGAAGCCGTGGCCGGGGAACACGCTGGTGGCGATGCGGGCCGCGATCTTCGGCAAGCAGACCGGCCGCGCCGTCTCCTTCTCCCTCGCCGGCTTCCGCCAGGCCTTCGCCGCCGGCCGCGACCTGACCGACGTCGACAACGTGATGATCGCCGGCGCCGCCTGCGAGCTGCACCCGCGGGCGCTGCTGAAAGCGGTCGAAACCGCAGGCGTCAAAGACGCCCTGCGCGAGGCGACCGACCGCGCCGGCGACCTCGGGGTCGAAGGCGTCCCCGCGGTGGTCGTCGACGAGGAGGTCTTCTGGGGCGACGACCGGCTCGAGGAAGCGGTGGAGGCGGCCGCGCGCTAGGGGTCTCAAGGCGCTTTAGTGTCCTCGTGGTTCACTAAAGCGCCTCGCTGGGCCGCAGCGGGTAGTCCTCTACTGTGAACTCGATGGCCGAGTTGCCCGACGCCGCCACCTGTTACGAGCTGCTCGCGCGGATGGCGCTGATCCGCCGCTTCGAGGAGGAGGCGGGGCGGCAGTATCAGCGGGCGAAAGCCGGCGGCTTCCTGCACCTGGCGATCGGCGAGGAGGCGACGATCGTCGGCACCACCTCGGTGATGCGCGAGGAAGACTTCCTGATCGGCACCTACCGCACCCACGGCCACGCGATCGCCCGTGGGACCGAGCCGCGGCGGGTAATGGCGGAGCTGTTCGGCCGCGTCGACGGGACCAGCGGTGGCCGCGGCGGCAGCATGCACATCTTCGACGCCGAGAAGCGGTTCATGGGCGGCTACGGGATCGTCGGCGGCAACCTGCCGATCGCCGCCGGCATCTCCCTCGCCTCCCAATACAAGGGCGAAGACGCGGTCACCGTCTGCATGTTCGGCGATGGCGCCTCCAACACCGGCAACTTCGGCGAGACGATGAACCTGGCGGCGCTGTGGAAGCTGCCGATCCTGTTCCTGGTCGAGAACAACCTCTACGGGATGGGGACCTCGGTCGAGCGGCACTCGGCGCAGACCGACCTCTCCAAGAAGGCCGAGGGCTACGGGATCCCCGGCAAGCGACTCGACGGGATGGACGTGGTCGCGGTCCGCGAGGGCGTCGCCGAGGGGATCCGGCTGGCGCGCGAGGAGCAGCGGCCGACCCTGCTCGAGGCCTTCACCTATCGCTACAAAGGCCACTCGGCCGCCGACCCCGAGGTCTACCGCGAGCGCGAGGAGGTCGAGGAGTGGCAGGAGAAAGACCCGATCGAGCAGTTCGCGCGCCGCTGCCGCGAGGCCGACGTGCTGGGCGAGCGCGAGGTCGAGCAGGCGCGGGCGGCGGCCGAGGAGGCGGTGAAGGCGGCGGTGGAGTTCGCCGAGGCCTCGCCCGAGCCACCGCTCGACACGATGTACGAAAGCCTCTACGCGCGCACCGAGCCGGGCGGCTGGTACGCGATCGACGAGCGCAGCCCGGAGCCCCACCGCGGCGAGGACGAGGCGGAGATGCCCGAGGCGGCGCGCGAGCTGGCCGAGGCCGGGGCGGCCTACGCGGAGCAGTCCTCGGGCGAGCGGCACAACCCGGCGGCGCACGGCGAGCGGCCGAACCCGGCCGCGCAGGGCGACGTCCAGGAGGGCGACGCGGAGGGCGTCCAGGCGCCCGATCGCGAGGTCGGCGAAGAGGGCGAGGAGATCAGCGCCGACCGCGGCGAGGGCGAGGAGGACGAAGGCTGATGGCGCAGCTGCGGATGCGGGAAGCCCTGCGCGACGCGATGGCCGAGGAGATGCGGCGCGACGAGGCCGTCTTCGTGATGGGCGAGGACGTCGGCGTCTTCCAGGGCGCCTTCAAGGTGACCGAGGGGCTGCTGGAGGAGTTCGGCGAGCGCCGCGTCCGCGACACGCCGATCTCCGAGAACACGATCGTCGGCACCGGCGTCGGCGCGGCGATGAACGGGCTGCGGCCGGTCGTCGAGCTGATGACGGTCAACTTCAGCCTCCTGGCGCTCGACCAGATCGTCAACCACGCCGCCGCGATCCCCTACATGTTCAACGGCCAGACGAAGGTCCCCATGGTGATTCGGATGCCGGGCGGCGGCGGCCACCAGCTCGGGCCCACCCACTCCCACAGCTTCGAGGCGCTCTTCCTGCAGGTGCCGGGGCTGCTGGTCGCCTGCCCCTCGACCCCAGCCGACGGCAAGGCGCTGCTGAAGGCGGCGATCCGCGACGACAACCCGGTCGTCTTCATCGAGCACGAGTCCTTGTACGGGACGCGGGGCGAGGTGCCCGAGGGGGACGAAGACGGCGCCGGGCCGCTGAAGTTCGGCGAAGCGGCGGTGAGGCGCGAGGGCAGCGACGTGACGATCGTCGGCGTGCTGAAGATGGCGCAGGTGGCGGAGCAGGCCGCGAGCCAGCTCGCCGACGAGCACGGCGTCGAGGCCGAGGCGATCGACCCCCGCACCCTGCGCCCGCTCGACCTCGACACGATCCTCGCCTCGGTCCGCAAGACCAACCGCGCCGTGATCGTCGAGGAGGGCTGGCCCCACGGGGGCGTCGGCGCCAACCTCTCGACCCTGATCACCGAGCAGGCCTTCGACTACCTCGACGCCCCCGTCCAGCGCGTCACCGGCGCCGACGTCCACATGCCGTACTCGAAGCGCCTGGAGCAGGCGGCGATCCCGCACGAGGAGCACGTGGTGAAGGCGGCGCTGGCGACCCTCGACGGCGCAATTTCCGACGGTTCTCCCCCCTCTTTCTAAGAACTACTTTGTAGTCAGAATTTCTATGGGAATGTGGGCTTGTGTTCGCTCACATCGCCGGCATCCCGATCGAGGAGACCGCTCTCGGCCTGCTGCCGATCGCCCTGGCGACCATCGGCTACTGGAGGGCCCGGTGAGTCCGGCCCTCACGCCAGCTCCCGCGAGCGCTCCGCGGCGCCTCCGTCACCGGCGCAGCGCCCGCCGCCTTACCGAAGGCCAGCTGGCGGACCTGCGCGAGGCGATCGAGGCGGCGCAGGGAATCAACGACGACCGCGGCTACCAGTCGATCGCCGGCATCCACGGGCTGCCGCTGCCGATCTCCTGCGTCCACCACCGCGAGCTCTTCCTGCCCTGGCACCGGGCCTACCTCTACATGCTCGAGAAGGCGCTGCAGGAACGGGTGCCGGGGGTGACCCTGCCGTGGTGGAACTGGACCGCCAACCACGCCGAAGGGATCCCGGAGGCCTATTCGAAACGCCGTGTCGACGGCCGCAGGAACCCGCTCTTCGACTCGCCGATCCAGGCCGCCGGGCGTGAACGCCCCAGCCAAACCCGGACCACCCGCGCCCCCGGCCCCCCTGGGCAGTTGCCCACCGCCGAAGAACTCGAGCAGATCCTCCGCAACCCTGACTTCTTCACCTTCCAGTCGCAGCTCGAGAGCCTCCATGACGGGGTCCACGTCTGGACCGGGGGGACCATGCAGAGCATCGCCACCGCCGCCTATGACCCGATCTTCTGGGCCCACCACTGCATGATCGATCGGGTCTGGTACCTGTGGCAGTTGCGCCATCCGGGCGCGAGCCTCCCGTCCTCGGTGCTGGACCGGGCGTTGGCCCCCTTCCCGCTGACGGTGCGCGACACCCTCGACATCACCCAGCTCGGCTACGACTACGCGGCCTCGACCGCTGCCGCTGCGGGGCCCAGCCATGGCTGACCGGTTCACCAGCAATCCGATCGAGCTGCCGCCGGCGGCGCGTCCCTTCGGGCGCGCGGACCTCATCTTCTACGGCATCGACCATTCCGGCCCCTCCTACGAAGCGAGGGTATTCATGGACCAGCGCGGAGTCAGCCATGGCGCCGACTCCACCCACCGCGCCTACGTCGGTTCCTTCTTCATCTTCGGCCACAACGGCTGCTTCGGCGATGTCGGCCATTGCGACATCCCGTCGGAGCGGGACCCGTTCGACCTGCGGCCTCCACACCAGCTGGAACCGGCGCTGCGCATCCTCACCGTCACCGACTCGCTGCGCGGATTGATCGAGCGCGACCTCGACGCCGCCAAAGTGACCGTCACCGCGCATACCGCCGAGAGCGAGTCCGATGACGTGCTCGCCTTTGAGACGGTGCGCCTGGCGACTTACGCCTGAGCTCTCAGCAGGTCTTGCTTGCGCCCGTGGCGGCGTTCCAGGCGCGGCCGACGCTGAAGTCGGCGGCGACGCGAAAGATGCCGGGACGGTTGGCGCGGGCGACGGTCCAGTCGCCGCGGCGGAGGATGCAGCCGTGGCCGCGGGCGATCGACCAGTAGGGGGTGAAGCTGACGCGGACGAGGAACTTGCCGGGGCGCTGGACGTCGAGGGCGAAGCCCTGGCGGCCGAACCAGAGCGTCTCCGCGGCGGCGCCGTGCATGGGGGCGACGAGCGGCTTCGGGTCGCGCACCTCGTAGATCCGCCAGTGCTCGGAGCGGAAGCGGAGGGTCAGGTAGGAGGGCTCGGCGAGGATCAGCCGGCGCTCCCGCACCGAGGAGTAGTCGAGCGGCGCGTCGGGCAGGGCGACGTAGGAGATCGCGTTGGCGCGCAGCCAGCGGCCGTAGCTCGCCTCGGTCAGGGCTTTGTCGTCGTAGAAGAGGTCGTCGCGGGTGGTGTCGAGCTGGCGCAGCCAGCCGCGGGCCATGTCGAACTTGTTGGCGAGGTAGGCGGACTCCCAGTGATTGGCGGTCGGCGGCACCTCGATGCGGGCGCTGGCGGCGCCCTCGTCGCGCAGCCATTTGGCGACCGGGTGGAAGTAGGTGGAGGCGGTCGAGGGGTCGCCGACCGAGCGGGCGATCTGGGCGACGCTGGCAGTCAGCTGCCAGTAGAGGCTGCCGGCGATCGCCAGGGCCAGCAGCGGCGCGAAGAACCACATTGGGACCGTCGGGCGCGGCCGCCGCGAGAGCAGGACCGCCGCCAGCACCGGGCCGCCGAAGAGGGCGCCGAGGCGGACCGCGTTGCCGCCCATCGCGTTCGGGACCAGCCAGATCAGGGTCGCGGCGAGGGCGTAGGCGACGAGCACGCGCCGCAGCTGCCGCTCCTCCTCCCGGACCCCCTGGGTGAGGATCAGCGCGCCCGCGCACCAGAGCGGGATCGCGACGTAGGAGGAGAAGACGAAGGGGAAGTGGCCGCCTTCGGGGAAGGCGAGTTTCGGCGCCAGGACGAGGCCGAGCGCCAGGGCGGCGGCGGTGAGGGCGATGCGGCTGGCGCGGCGGCCGGGCTCGACCGCGCCGGCGAGCAGCACCCCGGCGAGGAAGGCGCCGGCGACCGGGCTCGCCAGCGGACAGGCCGCGGCGGCGGCCAGGGCCAGGGGCTTCCGTCCCGTCTGCAGGCAGCGCAGCGCCGCCAGCCCGAAGGCGACGCCGAGGGCAAAGGTGAGCTGGCCGTCGGCGAGCAGGGTGACGACGCCGGCGCCGAACCAGAGCGTCGCCCAGCGCGCCTCCACCCCCCAGCGGTCGCGGACGAGGCGGTCGAAGAGGTAGGAGGAGGAGACGACGGCGAGGCCGCCGACCACCTGCGGCCCCAGCAGCGCCGCCAGCGGCGGGAAGAGGAGGCTGTAGGTGAGGGTGTAGTGGCCGCCGTACCAGCTGCCGTTCCAGATCGCGAGGCCAGCGCTCTCGAAGAGCTCGGTGCGGAATACCTGCGCGGCGAGATCCCCGACGGGCGGGCTCCAGATCAGCATCAGCAGCGCCAGCGCCGAGGAGAGCGCGACCGCCGGCAGCCACTCGGGTCGAAGGGGTTTGGACTGGACCATGGTCGGCGGCCCTAAAGGATAAGGGCGTCTCCTGCAACGATTCGTGAATGAGCGGTGAGATCCTCGTCGCGCGCCGCGGCATCGTCCCCTATGAGGAGGCGCGAGAGCTGCAGAAGGAGCTGGCGGCGCGGCGCCAGCGCGGCCAGGTCGGCGACGTCCTGCTCCTGCTCGAGCACCCGCCCGTCTACACCCGCGGCCGCCGCTCGAAGCCGGAGGAGCTGCCGATGGGAGCCGCCTGGTACGAAGCCCAGGGGATCGAGGTCCGCGAGACCGACCGCGGTGGCCTCGTCACCTACCACGGCCCCGGGCAGCTGGTCGCCTACCCGATCGTCGACCTGGGCGGCTACGGCGGCGACGTCCACCGCTACGTGCGGGGGCTGGAGCGGACGATGATCGACGCGCTCGGGGCGGCCGGCGTGCGCGCGAGCGTGATCGAGGGCCTGACCGGCGTCTGGGTCGGGACGCGGAAGATCGGCTCGATCGGGCTCCACGTCAGCCGCGGCGTCACCACCCACGGGCTCGCCGTCAACGTCAACAACGACCTGCAGCCGTTCGAGTGGGTGGTGCCGTGCGGGATCGAGGGCGTCTCGATGACCTCGCTCTCCCGCGAGCTCGGCGCCGAGCAGGACCTGGGCGCCTTCGCCGACGCGCTCGTCGCCGCCTATTCGAGCGTCTTCGAGCGCGAGGCGGTTGCCGCCGACGGGGTCGCCGCTTAGGCTGGCGCGAGCGTGCGCCGCCTCATCCGAATCCTGGGTCTTCTCGCCGTGGCGGCGGCTTGCCTACCGGATGCCGGCGCGGCCGCGGCTCCGATCCCAGTCACGAGCCTTGACAGCGACGGCCCAGGGACTCTGCGGACGGCGATCGAAGTCGCCAACTCGCAGGCCGGGCCGGACTCGATCGAGATCCAGGCGACGGGGAAGATCCCGCTCGAGAACAAGCTCCCGCAGATCGAAGGAGACCTCGCGATTGCCGGCCCCGGACCCGGAAGCCTGACCGTGGGCCGCGCGCCCTTGGGGGCGATGTTCCGCATCTTCGAATTCGACAACGGCGTCACCGGCTCGATCGCCGGCTTGACCGTGACCGAAGGAAACTCGGGCGCGGGCGGGGGCATCCTGAACAAGAGCGGCAGCAGCCTGACCCTGACCCGGGTGGCGGTGGTGGCCAACGAATCGGTGGAAGAACTGGGAGAGACCCCCACCGGCACCGGCGGCGGCATCCACAGCATTGGTTCGTTGACCCTGCACGAATCCGTCGTCAGCGGGAACCGCGCCGCCTCCATCGAAGGCTCCGTCGAAACCGCGGCCGGAGGCGGCGGGATCTACGCCTTCGGAAAACTGACGATCGACCGCAGCACGATCAGCGGCAACGTCGTCGAGGCGTTCGGCGAAACCGGCTCGATCTTCGCCGTCGGCGGCGGCATCGACGCGATGGGCGAAGCGGTGATCGAGCGGAGCACGATCAGCGGCAACTCGGTTCTCGCTGGCGGCGCAGGCACGACCGCGGTCACTGGCGGTGGCATCGCCGGGAACAAAGCCGAGCTGACGAGCCTGACCGTCACCGGCAACTCGGCCTCCGCCGCAGAAGCCTTCGCGGCCAACCTCTACCTCGCCGACAGCCTGGGCGTCCGCAACACCCTCGTCTCCGATCCGAAAGGGGATGGCGAGAGCTGCTTCGGGACGCTCGACTCCGGCGGCTTCAACCTCGACGAAGACGGCAGCTGCGGCTTCACGAAGTCCAGCGACCTCGTCGAAGTCGTCGCGGGCCTCGATCCGGTGCTGAGGGACAACGGCGGGCCGACGCCCACCCACGCGCTGCTTGAGAACAGCATCGCGATCGACCGCGGCAACTCCTTCGGCGGCGGTGCCGACCAGCGCGGGCTCCCCCGCCCCAGCGACTTCCCGGAGATCGCCGACAAAGAAGGTGGCGACGGCTCCGACATCGGCGCCTTCGAGCTGCAGGCGCCGGCGCCAACCGGCGGTGAGCTGGCGCGCGTCACCGAGGTCCCGCGCGACCGGACCGCGCCGAACACCCGCATCGTCCGCGGACCCGCGCGCCTCGGCTTCAAGCGTCTCGCCAAGTTCCGCTTCGCCTCGAGCGAGCCGCAGTCGACCTTCCAGTGCAAGCTCGACAAGAAGAAGTGGAAGGCCTGCGGGAACCCGTTCAAGCGCGCGGTGAAACCGGGCAGGCACCTCTTCAAGGTGCGGGCGATCGACCGCTTCGGCAACGTCGATCAGAGCCCCGCCCGCTTCGGCTGGCGGGTGAAGCCGCTCAGCTAACGTAGGCATCGGTGTCCAGCACCGAGCGCATCCACGTCACCCGCTCCCGCGCCAAGCCGGGCGGGACCGCCGCCGAGGCCGAGGGCACCGTCCCCTTCCGCCGCGCCCGCAAGCCGCCGTGGCTGAAGGTGCCGGCGCCGGGCGGGCCGAACTACCGGCGGCTGAAGGAGAAGATCGGCTCCGACAACCTCCACACCGTCTGCGAGGAGGCCAACTGCCCGAACGTCGGCGAGTGCTGGGAGCGCGGGACGGCGACCTTCATGATCCTCGGCGACGTGTGCACGCGGCGGTGCGGCTTCTGCAACGTGCAGACCGGGAAGCCGACCTGGAACGACCCGCTGGAGCCGCTGCGAGTGGCGAACCAGGTGAAGGCGATGGGCCTACGGCACGCCGTCGTCACCTCGGTCGACCGCGACGACCTGCCCGACTACGGGGCGAGCGCCTTCGTCGGCGTCATCCGCTCGATCCGGATGCTGGCGCCCGGCTGCAAGGTCGAGATCCTCACCCCCGACTTCCGCGGCCAGGAGATGCCGCTGGCCAAGGTCGTCCACGAGCGGCCCGACGTCTTCAACCACAACGTCGAGACGGTGCCCCGCCTCTACCCGATCGCCCGCCGCGGCTCCCAGTTCCTGCGCTCGGCCCGGGTCCTGCGGATGGCGAAGGAGATGGGCGGCGACGACGTCGTCACCAAGTCCGGCCTGATGGTCGGCCTCGGCGAGTCCTTCGAGGAGATGGTCGAGACCTTCGGCCTCCTCCGCGAGCACGAGGTCCAGGTCCTCACCGTCGGCCAGTACCTGCGCCCGACCGAGCACCACCTCCCCGTCGTCCGCTACTGGCACCCCGACGAGTTCGCGGCGCTGGAGCGAGCCGCCTACGACCTCGGCTTCGAGTCGGTCGCGGCGGGCCCGCTGGTGCGCTCCAGCTACCACGCGGACCAGAACCTGCCGGAGGGCAAGCGGGCGGAGAGCCTGCTGGCGTCCTGAGAAATTCGGCCGCGGACCGACCCGCGACACCTACAATCCGCTCTACGGGGCCATAGCTCAGTTGGCAGAGCGCGTCGCTTGCACCGACGAGGTCGCCGGTTCGAATCCGGCTGGCTCCACTCCAGGATCCCTACTGAAGTCAGGCTCAGTGTAGTTCTCGGCATCCCGGATCCCGACGCGCTGGTTGTTCCTTGCCGGTTGGAGCCGCAGATGAAAGAGATTTCGACCGGCTGCTCCCAGCTCCCAGGAGGGGCAATAGAAGCAGCGTTCCGTAGTGGAGTCGTAGGCAGCAATCCAGTCGATCATCGCCGGCGTATAGAGCTTCGTCGCACGGACCTTGCCTTTGGTGAGCGATTGGGATCTGCATCGGATGACGACGATCTGCCCGTTTGATCGCGTGTACTTCACCTGCACCCGGTGCAGGCGCCCTTCGTAGTCCGCGATCAGGTCGTAATCGCAGTCCTCCCAAACGGGAACGAGAGCCGACAGCCGCGATCGATGAGATCAGCGGCGACCTTCAGCTCGGCCAGATCGCCTTTGGCCTTCAAGGGAGCCATCGCTCCCGAGCCTACGACAAAACAATTCGCGTGTGGCGCACGAAAGTGCGCCAACTTCGAGACTTCTCAGTCGTCGAAGTCGAAGTCCTTCGGAGGCTTCTGCTCGAACCAGAGCTCGTCGTCCTCCGGGGCGTCCTCGAGGAACTCGGGGGTGTCCTCGAGCACGTCCTCGTGGCCGGTGTCGGGGTCGTAGTTGGCCTGCGGCTGCGGCTGCTCGTGCTCCTCGGAGGGTTGCTCGTCGTCGACCTCGGCCGCGGGCTCGTCCTCCTCGACGAGGGGCGCCTCGAGCGCCTGGTCGAGCTCGTCGGAGAGGCGCTGCTCGCTCCAGAAGTCGTCGTCCTCTTCCTCCTCGACGTCCTCGGCCGGCGCCTCGGCGCGGGAGGCGTGGATCTCGGTGGCCGGTTCGACCGGGGCGAGCGGCGGCGCGGAGGCCTCAGCCTCGACGATCTCCTCGTCGGAGGGGCTGGGCGCCTCGACCGGGGGCGCGTCTTCGGTCCCCATCTCGGCCTCGACGTCGAAGAATTCAGTTGGCTGCTCGGTGATCGCGTGGCGCTCTTCGGTCGAGTGACCGGCGTCGGCGACCGGCTCCTCGGCCTCGGCCTCCGGCGCGTCCTCCGCCTCGGCGGCCTCCGGCTCCGCGACGACCTCGTGCTCCAGCGCCGGCAGCTCCTCCTCGGCTGGGGGTGCCGCCTGGGCGGCGTCCTCGGCGGGCGCGATCGGCGCGTCAGCCGGTGGCGCCTCCTGCAGGTCGGCGATGTTGATGCGGCGGCCGCCGGTCTCCTCGGCCTGCGCCACCTCGGCCTCGGGCGTGGTCATGAACTCCGTCGGCGCCTCGGCTGCCGGATCCGGCTCCCCCGGCCGCTCCGGAGGCCCAAACGCCTCGTCCTCGAGCCGTTTGACCTCAGCCTCGTCCGCGCCATGGGCGCGCTTCAGTTCCAGGTGCTCTCGGATTGCGTCGTCGAGAATGCTCATGCTCGCCATCTCCGCGGAGGAGGCTGTCAAAGACTATGCGGTTATCCTGTCGCTTGCGCGGAACTGGGACCAACTTCCCACCCGCAGAGCCCGGGGCTATAGCTCAGCTGGCAGAGCGCCTGGATCGCACCCAGGAGGTCGGCGGTTCGAATCCGCCTAGCTCCATCGGAGGAAGTGGCTGCACGTCGCCGGTTTCGCTTTCTGCGGCCGTTTCCAACCGCCTCGGAATCCGCTCCTATTTCAGGCACTAGTGCCTGAAATAGCGGGGATGCGAAGGGATTAGCGGCGATGACCGACCGATTCCGCCTCGCTTTCCAGCGGTACCGGCGCTACATTCGCCCGACGACATGAAGAGCGCCGAAGCTGGCTTCGTGGCCCCTCGGGGGCGCCGGCGACCAAGACCGCCGGAGCTGGGTTGGCTTTGCAGCGGATGGCCCGATGCGGCAACTTGACCAGGAGAAATGCGCCATAGACTCGCGAGATGGTCCAGCACACGCTCCCGGACGGCAGGCGGTGGATCAAAAACCTAGTCGCGGTGGGCAAAGCGCTCGGTTACACGACGGATACCGAGCTGAACGTCGCTCCCGAGGGTGAGGAGCCGGCCCCAGTCGACATCGCCTGGTTCCGCTCCGAGCATGACCAGTTCCCCCTGTTCATCTTCGAGGTCGAGACCACGGCTTCGGGACAAATGGTCTACAACGCGAGCAAGGTCTTCTCACAGGATTCCGAGCTCTTTGAGAAGCCGCTCTTCCACTTTCACCTAGTTCTGACGGACTCCTCGGAACGAAGTGGGCGCATCAAGGCGGCAAAGCGGCAGTTTGGCAGCTTCAACTATCGGATCTACGGCGTTCGAGAGGACAAGGCGACCGACGCGATCTCCGACATCATCAGCCAGCACCGGAGGGTCAGCGACCGGCTCGAGATCGACGCGCTCGCCAAATGCCTTGAGGAGCAGGACTGGCCCGAGCTCAACCGTGATGCAGTCTGGGAGCACGCCGAGAGCTGCGGCTTCTCCACCGCATGGCCGCCAGCGTATTGTCAGCTGGCGCTAGCCGATCCGGATTACGTTCCGCGGTTGGTCAGGGTGCTGAAACCCGAGCTCGACCGGACGGTGTTCGATGGCGCGCAATATGAAACCTGGAGCGGCCTGCATTGCTCTCAGGCGTTCCACGCCGGAATCCTGGCGGAGAATCTACCCGCGTTGGGAGATCGCTGCCTTGATGCCCTGAGAGAGTGGCAGGGCTCGGGAGCAATAAGGACCGTCTCTCCTCAGTACGGCCAAAACGAAGACTACGACGCTTTCGTGTTTTCCCTGATGCCTGCGATTTGGGGGCTGCTCGCGGTGATGCTTTCCGGAGTTCCCGGCGCACGGCTGTGGATCCTTGAACAGATGGAGCTCGTAATCGAAGATGAGGCCCGTGTCCCCCACATCCTCGCTGGGCTGACCGCAATTTGGATGCTCCACATTGCTGCCGGAGGGAGTGAGGAGTGCGAGCATTATTTCGAGCTCGCCCGCCGCCGTCTCGACGCCGGGGGCGGAGTCCGGCCTTCGTTGCTCTTTAAGCCACCTGCCATCTCCGCCGCGTTCTCCGACCCGGACGAGTGGTGGGAGGAATTGACCGCCGATCCGCAGCCGGTCCCAGAATTGGACGAGTTCCGTCGACGCCGCCCGGCTTACGTCGCAGGTGTGACGCCGACCGCCCTAGCCGCCAGATACTTGATTGACGAGACCCAGCCCATGAAGGGGAGCGTCTCGATCCTCGCCCACCTCGCAGCCACTTAGCTCGTCCGGCACCGAGGCCGCCTAGGCCGCCGGAGGGAGGCCATCTTCGAGGAGAGCGCCGATCTCCATCAGGCGAACGCTGGCCCAGCGACCCATCGGGTGCGCATCCTCTGGAATCAGCGAGGCGATCGCCTCTCCTCGACACCAGCCAGCGAGGGTCGGCTCATCCAGGGCGTTGACCTCGACCACAACCAGGGCCCAGTCCGGATCGACTCGGCCCTGTTCAAACTCATTGCGAGAGACGAAGACTTCGCCCCGCCAGGAGCTGCGTCGGGTCGCCTTCACCTCAAGCCGCCTAGTCTCCCCGTTGAGAGCAGGCGCGACCACGTCGTATCCGAGCTGATCGGAGATCAAGCTGACCCGCTCAACCGCAGTAGCCAGATCCTCCCGGCCGAGGCCGCTGAGTTCGGCTCGGCACTCCAAGACCACGTGCTCCTCCCCGATCGACCCAACCTCGGCCAGTCTCTCCGCGTTCACCCTGCGCCCGGCCTGCAGGAGCTTGGCCTCCCTCATCGCTGGGTCCGCCAGGACCGTCTCAATCGCCTCGCGGTCTCGATCAGGGATGACTGCGACCTTCACCTTCATCCCTCCCGCCGCGCTGCGCAGCCAGTTCGGTGGCCGCCGCTCTAGCAATAGATCGAACAGCAGTCGGATCGCGGCGCTCTCGTCGAGCGCCGCGACCGTTGCCAAGGCTCCGCTGACAGTCAGGTCCCCCCCATCGATCTCGACGAGCGCCACGTCAACGAGCACGTGCAACCCAACGTCAAAATCGCTCAAGGCGAGCAGCCCGTCACTCGGGAGCCTGCGGTAGGACTCGCGCGCGTCGGCTATCGAGCTACCCGGCGTGTGCAGCGCCCGCGCGACCTGGCGCGCGCTGCGCAGTTCATGGTGGGTCCGTACGGTGCTCTCACTCATCCTGAGACCGCAGGTGCCGGAACAGAGCGGCCACGTCCTCGTCCTCGCCGGGGCTAAACGGAGGACCAATGTCATCCTCGTCGGGGAGCGCCATGGTGACGATGTCGCTGTCGTTGAGCATCTCACCGAGGAGCGTGGCCTTCTCGGCGACACGCTCATTAACCACTTCGTCAATCGTCTCAGTGCAGGTGAGGAAGGTGACCCGGGTGATGGTGTCGGGCTTGAGACCTAGGCGGTGAATGCGGTCGACGCTCTGCAAATACTGGCCGGCGTTGAAGGTCCGCTCGAGATAGACGGCCTCGTGGCAGTCCTGGTGGAGGCTGATCCCCTCTCCCACTGCAGCTGGATTGGCTAGCAGCACCCAGCAGTCCGGATCATTCCGAAACCGATCTAGCTCGCCCTCCCTGGTCAGCTTGGCGTCGGGCTGATTGAAGGCCGACGGTACGCCGCCGTGGACCATCGCCGGGTAATAGGCCCCAAGTTCCCCGCGCAGGATCTCGAGGTTACGGACGAAGTTCGACCAGACGACGGTCTTGCGCTTTGCCTCGCGATTTTCGTCGAGGACCTCAAGGAGGGCAACGATCTTCGCCGGCGTCTCGTATTCACCGTAAGAGGCGAGCAACTCGGCAAGCGAGAGGTCGTCTGAGATCTCAAGGGGGGGATGGCGGAAGTAAGGCGGGTCGGCGGAGGAGGAGCCAGCGGTCAATAGGGTCGGGTTCGAAGCGGCCTCCAGCAGGTACATCACCACCTGCCCCATACGCTGGAAGCTGGCCCGGGCCTTGCGGCTGAGCGAGAAACTTCCGGCGTAGCGGTTGCGCAACGCCATGTAGATCTCGCGCTGCAGGCCCACAAGCGGCACCGGGACGACCCGGTTGGTGACCGGTGGCAGATCGAGGTCGCTCTTGGTCGTCCGCACATAGAGAGGTTCGATCGCCTCGGCGATCTGCGGGCCAATGTCGGGTGGAGGACGACTTTCCCAGACTCCCGAGGGCAGCACTTCATGGCCGCGGCCGAGCCAGAGATAATCGAGAAGGACGGCTAAATCTCGCGGACTCTGCGGTGCCGGAGTGCCGGTGAGGATGTCGCGGCGGGCTGCAAGGTAGCCGATGTCAAGACACGCCGATCCCCATTCCCCGGCTCGCCCGCGCTTGATCCTGTGTGCCTCGTCGAGGCAGACAAGGGTCGGCGCCTTCGACACCCAGGCCGCAGTCGATTCGTAGGAGTAGATCAACCGCTGGTAATTGACAAAGAGGATCTCGGTTGCCGCGGGAATCGGACCTCCGTCGTAGTAGTGGATCGGCGGTGGCGGGTCGAGGCATTCGGCCACTTCCTCTTTCCAGACTTCGAAGGCTGCGAGCGGGCCCACGACCAGCATCTGGTCGACTCGCCCTGTCTGCTTCTCTGCCTCGTAGCAGGCAATCTGCACAGTGGTCTTGCCGGCGCCAGGAACAGAGAAGTTCGCGCCATTGCCGATGCTTAGGAGTCGACCGACGTCATCGCGCTGGAAATCACGCAGCTCCCGCTGCGTGAAGCGACTGCCGCTGAGCCGCGCGGAGACGTCGACGACACCCCCGCCGTCCTCGCCACGAACCGTTTCCGCCAGCGCTCTACCTTCGGCCCGGTGCCGGGCGACCACCGCGAGGCTGGGCTCATCCCATTTGAGGGAGACGCCGTGCTTAATGCAAGCGTCACGCAGCCAGCCGAGGTTCGCAACAAAGACCTCGAGCCGGATCTCAAGAGCCTCGCCAGGGCGAGCTCCGCTCGAGCCCCACTCTGCCCGCGCCAGCGACCAGAAGATGTCCGGCACCCCGTCCCGCCGGGCCTCGACGATCCGCCCCGCGTTCAGAACCTCAAACGCGAGCGTTCCCGGCACTTAGCCTGCCGAATCCACGTCGGCGATTAAGGCGTCGAGGCGATTGCGAACCCCGGTGAGTGCCGCCTGGAAGGAGTCTGAGTCGAACTCCTTCGAGTCCTTCATCTCCGAGAATGCATCGGCCGCCGATTTCAGCTTACGCTCAGCCTCTTCAGCCCATTTGATCGGCCGAGTAAGACGATTGTCGTGTTTCTTGTCGCTCTCGACTTCGAGGGCGGCGTCGGTCAGAGACCCTTTGAGGTTTTCGACCACCGTCTTGCGGTCGACCGACCGTGGACCCTCCTCGGTCGGGAGCTCGACCTCCTCATCGCGGAAGGTGGTGGCGACGAGATCGACCAGCGCGCTTACCTGAGCGGGCGCCGACGGCTCCATGCCATTGTCGTCTACCTGGTCATCACCCTTTCCCGATCCGTCATCAGTCTCGAGCGGCCCGAGCCCCTCCGGCTCGCCCTCGGTTTCCTTCACGTCCCGATCGGAACTGCCGACGACAGGCAACACATCTCCCAAAACCTCGTTTTCAGCGAGGTTAGGGATCACGTACTCGTCGAGGACCTCCCCATCAAGGTGACGTAACCGCCGGTAAGGAACATCGGTGAGGATCCCCAGCAGGCGGATGTCACGCATTTCCTTCGCTCCGGTCGGGTCCTGCGTATGCGTGTCCTTGTAGCGGGTGTCAAGCTCCTCGACGGCGACCTCCTGCTCATCGAAGCTGGTGAGGGGGATCTTCTTGCCGCTGCGGGCCTGGATCTCGCGGAGCATGGTCAGCACCCTGGTGTCCTGCTCGACCTCTTCGATACCCCTCTTCATCGTCCTCGAATCCCGCGACACAGCTGGGTTAAGGGCGAGGGCAACCTCTTTCCGAGTTCTGTTCTGCTTATTGATCAGCTCCTCGACGAAGAGCAGGCGATTGGTGAAGGTGTACTCCTCCCAAAAGTCACGCTGCATCTGCAGAGTGAGCTCAAGGTCGTTTATCTCCTCAAGCGTGGTGTCGGGCGGAAGCACGGCGACATCGATGTATTTCTTGCCAAGGTCCTTGAGCGCGGCTGCTCGACGGTTGGCGTTGACCAGGAGTCCAGCCCGGGTCACCACGCCGAACTGCAACTGTCCTTTTTCATCGAGATTTCTCTTCAGGTCCTCAAAATTCTCTCCGGTGTCCCGCAGGATCGAAGCGATCAACTCCTGGGCTTTGTCTGAGAAGGGGTCCGCATTAATTACGTCTGCTTCCTCGTGCGACTCGAGCTGGGCGCGTATGCGGTGGCTGTCCGGGCGCAGCACGACGGCGTCGAGCTCAAGCTCGATAACCGGAAAACGTTCAGTCTTGTCGCGCCAAGGCAGACTGAGGAATTCCTGTTTCTTAGGATCGTGCGCCTCGACACGCTCCTCGATCAGCGCCTCCCGCGCCTCCTTGGTCATTGCCATTTGCTTATTCAACCCTTTCTAGGGCGCATTGCCAAGTCTTATGTACGTACTCGGACCATCGCCCAGGTGATGACGGTAGCGTTGCCCGAAGTGCTCATAGGACCTCGTCTCGGAGATGACCCCGCCTGCAAGTTCCGCACTCAGCTCCGCGACCGCGCGACCGGCGGCAAGCAGCTGCCGTGACTGGTCGCCTCCGGCTTCCGTGGCGGTGACCACCTCTGCCGCCGACAAGCGCGCCGACCGACACTCGATCACCAAATCGCGACTGAAGGAGCGGCGTCCGCGCTTGGCATGGTCGGTCTCATTCTCGGCGTGGGCGACCGCCAGCGCGGTGACGTAAAAGCCAGCGTCCCCGAGCGCGCGGGCCAGGGCCCACCATGCCTTTCCCTCCGTGTTGTGGAAGGTGAGGACTGCGCGGCCAGCTGGCTTCAAGGTGCGCCGGGTCTCGGTGAGGACAGCGCTAAGCAGCTCGAAGTAATGGGTGGTGCCCGTTCCCCGGCTCGAATTAGGGACGACCTCGGCGCGGAAGTCGACGTGGACGCTGTCGCCGATCAAGTCGATTGACTGTGCCCAGGTGAGGAAGAGGGCGCCGAGCTCTGCGTACTGGACATCGTCGTAGTAGGGAGGATCGGTAAGAACGAGGTCGATCGAGTGGTCAGGCAACAACTGCCGAGTGCTGGAGCCTCGGACGACCGTGGGACGCTCGAGGTCGGTGGGGTCGAGCAGCTTGCGGCTCTGCGAGCCGAGGGCACGGGGACGGGCCGAATGCAGCTCCTCCCCCCAGCGGGCTGCCCGCACCGAGTGAATGAGACGCCTCGCCAGGGTCCCGCGACCGCGGGGGGCGAGCAGGTTCACCTCGGCAGCGAACCCAGTGAGACTGAAGCGATGGTTGGCCGTCGCCTCGAACGCCTTCGGGTAGAAGCGGTCCCACCGGCTCGAGTAGCCGGCCATCTCGGCCGCCCCACACAGGACGAGCTGAAGGCGAGCGCGTACAGGGGGTTCAAGGTTGAGGCGGTCCAGAGCAGCGGAGGCGGCGAGCATCGAGCGCATTTGCCGTGCCGGATAGAGGTCGGACCAGAGCCTGATCCCGGCGCGGCGCAGGCGTCGGGTCTCTAGACCGTGCGGAATCTCGGCCCTGAGTGGCGCCGGGAGATCGGGCATGTCAAGGGCCGCGGCATTGCGCTCGGAATCACTGGGCAGGTCAATGTGGGCTTTCCCTCCGCAGAGCCTCTGGACGAGGACGGGCTGCCACCTATGCTCGGCCCCAAAAGCGGGGAACTCGCGGCCACAGCCGGTGGCACGACAGGTGATGAGCGCGCCGGCAAGCTGCGAGACACCCTCGTCGGCAAGACGCCGGCGGCAGCCCGAACAGCGGCGATCGACAGTATCTCGAGCAGAGCGGGTGACGGCCCCACAGGCATTGCAGCCGAAGAATGCGTGGGTCTCATCCTTCCTTCGGCTGGCGAGGGAGATCATCGAGTACGGGTAGAGAAAAGCCTCGGAACTGCACTCGGGGCAGCTCGTCGTCCGCACCCAAAACGTAGTGATGACCTCGCCTTCGGCGCCATGCTTCGGGCAGCTGGTGCCGTAGAGGCGGTGGCGCTCCTCCTCAAGCGAAGTGAGCCAAGCGGCTCCACCATCCTGAAGCTGATCGGGGTCCACCCGATCAAGAGCGGTCGCCAGTCCGGTGGTCGCCCAGGGATGAAGGTCTTGGGCATAGATCGCCAGCCCACGCCGCGCAGCCTCCAGCGCCACCGTCCCTCCGCCACTGAAGGGGTCCGAGATCCGGTAGTCGGGTGGGGCAGCGTCGAGGATCCTGCCGATCAGCGCGTGCGGGCGTCGTGCCCACCAGCGGAACAGCGAGATTGCCGGCGAGTGGACCTCTCGATTGCGCTGCTGGCGCGAAACCTCAATGTCCAGGGACGGCCAATCGATGGTCTCCAAGAAGGTCGCCGATGGCTTTCCGCTCATGAAGGGCAGGCTAAAACATTGACCAGAGGGGAATCAGCGTCTTCGAGCTTGGCTACTTCATCGGCAAGTCGGCCGCGACCGCGTCCTCGCCCTTTATGACGACCGCGTCGAGCAGCCCTCGACTACAGCGGCGTCGAGTACATCTCCTCCGCGGGGACTGGAGGGCGGACCTAATATGGGAGCTCGCTGCCGCAGGCTTCTTGATCTACCCCACCGGGTCCTAGCCGGCAAAGGGGGGCTCGCCGCACGGCCCAAGGTTCGGGCGTAGCCAAACGCAAGCAAAGGCTCCCTGGGAAACGAGACGACGCATTTCCAACCGCACTGCGCCGATTCGGGCACTTTTCGCCAGAAGTGCCTGACTCCCCGCATATCGGCGCATATCTCTGCATATTTCACTTTCTGCAGCCTCTCCAAGACCATCAGAAAAGTGCTGCAAACAAGCATGTTCTGGCGACTTCCCGCTCACCGCCCTCCTTGGATCGCACCCAGGAGGTCGGCGGTTCGAGTCGCCTGGGCTCGCTCACCGTGCTCCTCGACTCGACTAACCTCAACCCATCGACGCCAGGGGTTCGGTAGACAGGACACAGGCGCGCAGGGCGATTCTCAAGCTACTCGAGCAGCGCGATCCTGGCAAGACGATCTGTCCCTCTGATGCCGCCCGAGCACTCGGAGGCGATGAGGGGTTTCGGTCGCAGATGGGGTTGGTTCGGGCTGCTGCTGGGGAACTCGTCAGAGACGGGCGGATTGAGGTGACGCAGCGGGGCGAGGTCGTTGACCTCGATCGCGCCAGAGGGGCGATCCGGCTGCGGGCCGTGCCCCGCACGAGTCCTAACATGGCGCCATGAGCACCTCTCCGGTTCCCGGCGGTGTCGTTCACGAGCTGCCCGCAGACCTGCGGACGGCGCTGGTCGCGGACGCCAAGGTCCTCGAGACCTGGAAGGACATCACTCCGCTGGCCCGCAACGAGTTCATCTGCTGGGTCGAGGACGCCAAACAGGAGAAGACGCGGGAGCGGCGGATTCGGCGGACCCGGGAGGAGCTGGAAGAAGGGCAGCGGCGGCCCTGTTGCTGGCCGGGATGCAGGCACCGGGAGCGGAACGGGAAGTAGCGGCTCCGCAGCTCCGCGCCCCGACTCGGCTTCGCGCCTCGCTCACCTGCAGACCTGGTAGCGGAGGTGCGTCACCCCCTCCCCCTCGGCGCATCGGATCGGCTCCAGCTCGATCTGGTCACTGCCCAAGTGCTCGAAGAGGCGGCGGCCTTCGCCGAGCAGGACCGGGATCAGGTGGATTTGGATCTCGTCGAGGACGCCGGCGGCCAGGGCCAACTGGGCGACGGTGGCGCCGTGGACGAGAACGTCCTTGTCGCCCGCCGCCTCCTTGGCCCGGGCCATCGCGGTCTCAATGTCGTCGACGTAGGTCACCAGCGGCCAGCGGGGGTCGGGTCCGGACTTCTCGCGGCTGAGGATGAAGATCGGGACGCCGTCGTGGTGGTCGCCGCCCCAGCCCTGCGCCGGCTCGAAGGTGCCGCGGCCGGCCACCACCGCCCCGGTCGCCATCGCCTCGTCCATCGCCTCGCCGTTGACGCCCTCCGGCCGCCCCGGCACGCCGCCGTGCTCGGTCGGGGCGCCGGCGAAGATCCACTCGTGCAGGCGCTCGCCGCCGTCGCCGAGACCGTTGTCCACGCTCTCGTTGGGGCCGGCGACGAAGCCGTCGAGGGACATCGACATGAAGAGCACGGTCGCGGACATCTCTTCCTCCTTCAGCTCTTGGCGGCGAGGACGTGGGTGACGACGCCGTCGGGATAGGTCGTGGTCGAGACCGGGGCGAAGCGCTGGGGCTCGGGCAGGCCGTGCCAGAGGGGCAGGCCCTCGCCGAGGGCGACGGGGTGGACCGTCAGCCGGTACTCGTCGACAAGGCGGTGGCGGGCCAGCGAGTGGGCGAAACGGGCGCCGCCGAAGCAGACGAGGTCCCCCTCCCCCGCCTCCTTGCGCTCGGGGATCTCCTCCTCCACCGGCCGCGCCGAGCGGCGGCTGTTGACCCACTCGAACTCGGGCTCGCTGCCGGAGAAGACCAGCTTGGGCAGCGAGTTGATCCGCCGCGCCATCGGGCTGTCGGAGCCGCTCCAGGCCGGCGCCATCTCGTCGTAGGCGCCACGGCCGAGGACGATCTCCCGCACCTGGCCGATCAGCTCGAGGTTGGCGGCGTGGCGGGCGGCACCGGCCGCATCGGCCACCTCGCCGGGCTCGGCCAGCCAGTCCATCTCCCCCGGCGCGCGGGCGAGGAAGCCGTCCAGCGAGGCGGACATCAAGAGGATCAGGCGCGATCGGGCGCTCGTGGTGGCTGGCATCTGGTTCGTCTCCTTCGTCGTCCGGCAGGGACCGCTTCCCTGCCTCTACCCAGATGACGAACGAGAGCCCTCGGAATCGACACCCTCGACCAGCTTCGCGACCTCCACCCGGGAGCCGACGTCGAGCTTGCGGAAGATGTTGCGCAGGTGGCTCTCGACGGTCTTCTCGCTGAGGAACAGCTCCTTGGCGATCTCGGCGTTGGTCATCCGGTCGACGAGGAGCTGGGCGACTTCGCGCTCCCTGCCGGTGAGCGAGTCGAGGCCGGTTCCCTCGCCGGCGGCGGGGCGGCTGCGGCGGGAGGTGCGGTGGCCGAGGCGACCGAGCTCCCGCTCGACGCGGTCGCGGTGGCGGAAGGCCTTGCACTGATCGAGCTCCTCGGCGGCGAGGGCGAGCTGCTCGACGGCCCGGTCGCGCTCGCCGGCGGCGGCGAGGGCGCGCCCGGCCAGCTCGCGCGAGCTCGCCCGGTCGATGCGGGCGCTGAGGCCGCCGGCGACCTCGGCCGCGGCGAGCGCCAGCTCCGCCGCCCGCTCGTGCTCGCCGCGCGCGAGCAGGACCTCGGCCTCGGCGCGGTCGGCCCAGGAGCGCGCCATCGGCAGCCCCGTCTCCGCGGCCGACTCCCTCGCGTGCCGCCGGCTCTCCTCGGCCAGCTCCAGCCGCCCGGCGCCGACGGCGGCCCGGGTCGTTTCCAGCGCCGCATGGGCGCGCCAGCCGCCGGGGATCTGCGCCGCCCCGCTGCCCCCCATCTTCGAGGTGAAGGTGTCGGTCGCCCGCTCGTACTGGCCGTCCTCCAGCAGGGCGATCCCGAGGCAGAGCCCCGCCCAGCTGCTGATCGCGCTGTCGCCCAGCTCGGCCGCGATCGCGGTCGCCTCTTCGCCGCTGGCCTTCGCGGCTTCCACATCGCCCTGTACTGATTGCGCGAAGGCGAGGTTGAGCAGGCTCCAGGCCAGCTGCAGCTGGTTGCGGCTGACCCGCGCCGCCTCGGTCGCGGTCGAGAGGATCTCGATCGAGAGGTCGATGTCGCCGAGCATCCAGCCGCAGGTCCCGACGCAGGGGACGAGGGTCGGGGCGAAGGCGGCCCGCCCGCTGGCCCTCCCCACCTTGATCCCGCGCAGGCCGTGGGCGACGACGTCCTCGAACTCGTCCAGGTACATCTCCGCGGCCGCAAGGCAGCCGATCGCGTCGAGCCGCTCGGCCAGCTCCTCGTCTGAGAGGTCGTCGATCAGCTCGATCACCCCGGGACGGTTGCGCTGCGCCTCCTCGATTCGGCCGCCGAGCGCGCAGCCCATCAGGTGGGCGCCCGCGGCGGCGGCCCGCAGCGGGCGGCTGTCGATCCCCTCCGCCGCGGCGACGGCCCGCTCCCCCCACTCGGGCATCTCCGCGAAGCGGCGGTCGTAGAAGCGGTCCATCAGCTTCGCGATCAGCAGCGCGACCGCGTCGGGGCTGCCCTCGGCGAGCGCCTCCTCCAGCGCCCCGTCGAGGCGGGCGCCGGCGCGCTCGCGGTCCCCGAGGGCGTGCTCGAAGGTCGCGCAGGCGATCGTCATCCCCACCTCGAGCTCGCGCTGGCCGGGGCCGACGCTGTCGAGCGCCGCCAGCGCCGCCTCGTAGGCGCCGATGAAGTCGCTCAGCGAGGTGAGTAGCCCGGGCAGAGGCAGCAGCAGTTCCTGGCGCAGCTCGGTCGGGGCGTCCTCGGGCAGCAGGCGCAGGGCCGCCCGCAGCCAGCGGACGGCGCTCGCGGGCGCCCGCGCCGCCGAGGCGAGGGCCGCGTTCCGCAGCAGCTCCACCGCCTCCAGGTCGCCGAACTCCGCCGACTGCTCGACATGGTGGGCCCGCACCGAGAGCCCCTCGCGGCCGTCGCGCAGCAGCTCGGCGCAGAGGGAGTGGATCGCCAGCCGGGTCCCTTCCGGCACCGCCTCGTAGACCGCCGAGCGAACCAGCGGGTGGCGGAACTGGAAGCGGCGGGGGACGTCGGTGGCGCGGATCAGGTCGCTCGCCGCCAGCTCGTCGAGGGCGGTCAGCCCCTCGCCCGGCTCCAGCCCCGCGGCCTCCATCGAGAGGTCGAGGCTGAAGGGGTCGCCGACCACGGCCGAGGCGTTGGCGAGGGCGCGGCCGCCCAAGGAGAGGGCGCCGAGCTCCCGGTCGATCGCCAGCCCGATCGCCTCCGGCACGCCCTCGAGGCGCTCGCCGGTCAACGCCGGGGCGGCGACGGTCTCGGCCCGCGAGAGCTCGAGGATGTAGAAGGGGTTGCCGCCGCCCTGCTCGAGGATCTCCTCCGTCCGCGGGTTGCCGGCGAGGAGCGCACCGGCGTCGGTTGCGCTCAGCGGGCCGAGGCGCTGCAGGCCCAGGCTGCCGGCGTCGGCGGCGGCGCGGATCTCGCCCATCACCGAGGAGTCGAGGCGCCGGGTCCGGTAGCTGAAGGCGATCATCACCTTCGCCCGCGGCGGCCGCCGCAGCAGGTGGCCGATCAGCTCGAGCGAGGCGCGGTCGCTCCAGTGCAGGTCGTCGAGGGTGATTAGGACCGTCTTGCCCGGGGCGAGGCAGGCGAGCAGCTCGCGGACCGCGCCGTAGACTCGGATCCGGTCTTCGGGGGCGGGGGCAGGCGAGTCGCCGGAGGCGAGGGGACGCATCGCCGGGAAGGCGGAGGCGAGCTCGTCGACCTGCTCCTGGTCGAGCGCCCCGAAGGCCGACCCCGGAGCCGCCTCGAGGAAGCTGTCGAGGGCGTCGACGAAGAGGCCGAAGGGCAGCTCGCGCTCGAACTCGGCGGCGCGACCGTGGAGGACGACGCAGCCGCGGCCGCCGGCCCGCTCGGCCAGCTCCCGCAGCAGCCGGCTCTTCCCCATCCCCGGGTCGCCTTCGACGGCGGCAAAGCGCGCGGCGCCGCCCTCGGCCTCCGCGAGCCGAGCGGTGAGGAACTCCAGTTCTCGATCCCTGCCGACGAGCGCCGTCGCCATCGCCACTTCCTTTCATGCCCACCCTAACCCTGAAATCCGGTTCTCAGGGTCGAATCAGGGTCTGCCCCTGATGTCCGCGGGGCGGCGCGGGGCGAGGCTGCGGCTATGCAATCACCCAACCGCAGAGGAGCGGAAACCATGCAACGCAAGCCCAAGAACATGAACATCGCGGCCCGCGCCGCGCAGTGGAGCGCCAATCACCGCAAGCTGGCCATCTGGGGATGGCTGGCGGCGGTAGTCGTCCTCTTCGGCGTCTTTCTCGGCGGCGAACTGGTCGAACGCAAGGAAGTCTCGGCCGTCGATGCCTTCTCCGGCGAGTCCCAGCAGGCCGAGCGGGCTCTCACCGACGCCGGGCTGCGCCCGACCGAAGAGCTGCTCCTGGTCCAGAGCGACACCGCCAGCGCCGACGACCCCGCCTTCGAATCGATAGTCGAGCGGTCGGCCGCGGAGTTGAGGCAGACCGCCCACGTCGCCAACGTCCGCACCCCGAACGAAGGCGGCGGCGCCGTCTCCGAGGACGGGCACTCGGTGTTGATCGACTTCGAGATCACCGGGGCCGAAAAGGACGAGGCGGAAAACGTCGAAGCGAGCGAAGCGACGGTGGCGACCCTGAACAAGGGCCACCCGGGCTTCACGATCGAGCAGTTCGGAACGGCTTCGACCGAAAAGAGCCTGCAGGCGGCCTTCGCCTCCGACCTCGGCAAGGCGGGGATGATCTCGCTGCCGCTGACCCTGTTGATCCTCGTGATCGCGCTCGGCTCGCTGGTCGCCGCAGGCGTGCCGCTGATCCTCGCCCTGACCGGCGTGCTGGCGACGATGGCCGCGGTCGTCCTCCCCAGCCAGCTGCTGCCGCTCGACGGCAACGTCGACGCGCTGATCCTGCTGATCGGCCTCGCCGTCGGGGTCGACTACTCGCTGTTCTACATGCGCCGCGAGCGCGAGGAGCGCGCAACGGGCAAGAGCCCGCACGAGGCGCTGATGGCCGCCGCGGCCACCTCGGGACGCGCGGTGATGATCTCCGGGATCACGGTGATGATCGCGATGTCGGGGATGTTCATCACCGGCGAGGCGACCTTCGAGTCCTTCGCCCTGGTTACGGTCGCGGTCGTCGCGATCGAGCTGTTCGTCTCCCTCCTGGTCCTGCCGGCGGTTCTCGCCTGGCTCGGCGACCGGGTGGAAAACGGGCGGCTGCCGTTCGTCGGCAGGCGCCGCGACCGGGATGCGAGCGGTGGGATGTGGCGCCGCATCGTCACCGGCGTCACCCGCCGACCGCTGGTTTCGGCGATCGCCGCCGCCAGCCTCCTGCTGGTGATGGCGATTCCCGCCCTCAGCATGCAGACGACCCAGACCGGCAGCGACGATCTCCCCTCCGACCTGGCGGTGATGAAGACCTACGACCGCTACACGGAGGCGTTCCCCGACAAGGCGAACGTCAACGAAGTCGTGGTCGAGGCCGGTGACGTTCGCAACGGCGACGGCCCCCTCGCGGTCGAGCAGATCGTCGCCTCAGCCGAAGGCTCGCCGACCTACATCGGCACGCCGGAAGTCACCTACAGCGATGATGGCAGCGTCGCCTCCGTCGCCGTCCCCAGCGAGGGCAACGGCACCGACGACGCCTCGATCGCGGCGCTCGACGAGCTCCGCGACGAGATCGTCCCCGCGGCGCTCGCCGGCACCAATGGGGTCGAGGCGAACGTCACCGGCGGCGCGGCGTCGACCGAGGACTTCGGACAGGTCCTCTCCGAACGGCTGCCCCTGGTCTTCGCCTTCGTCCTCGGGCTGGCCTTCCTGCTGATGCTGTTCACGTTCCGCTCAATCGTGATCCCGATCAAGGCGATCATCCTCAACCTGCTCTCGGTGGGCGCCGCCTACGGAGTGCTGGTGGCGGCGTTCCAGTGGGGTTGGGCGGAGTCGCTGCTCGGCTTCGAGTCCAACGGCGGTGTCACGAACTGGTTGCCGGTCTTCCTCTTCGTGATCCTCTTCGGACTCTCGATGGACTACCACGTGTTCATCCTCACCCGGGTCCGCGAGCTCTACGACCGGGGGATGAGCACCGACGACGCGGTCCGCGAGGGCATCTCGCAGACGGCGGGCACGGTGACGAGCGCCGCTGCGGTGATGATCGGCGTCTTCTCGGTGTTCGCGACCCTCTCCTTCATCGACTTCAAGGAGGTGGGAGTGGGGATGGCGTCCGCGGTCCTGATCGACGCGACGATCATCCGCGGGGTCCTGCTGCCGGCGACGATGAAGCTCCTCGGCGACCGCAACTGGTACCTGCCGGCGTTCCTCGAGCGGATGCCGCAGCTACACGAGCGGCCTCGGGTCGAGGTCGGCGCCGAGCCGGAGCCGGCCCGCACCTGACAGCGATCCAAAGCCAACCGCGACCGGCGCTCCAAGGGGCGCCGGTCGCGGGATCGGAGGCCCGAGATGCCCCACTTCCTGCTTCAACACAGACACGACCCCGGCGAGTGCGAGACGGCCTTTGCCGCCTGGCGCTCGTTCGACAGCCCCCTGCGAGGGCGCCCGGCGCCCTCCACCTGCCTCGTCGGCGGCCACCGCATCTGGTGGTGGGTCGAGGCCGAGGACAAGCTTCTCGCCCTGGGCCTCCTTCCCGACTTCGTCGCCGCGCGGACCGAGGTCACCGCGGTCCGCTACGTGGAGGTGCCGTAGAGGACCTCAGCCCGTCGAGCGGGCGCTGCAAGCGAGCGTGCAGGTTCGCTCGCTCCGTCCGGCGCCCGCGCAACCATCGGGCCATGTTGCAAGTGACCGTTGTCTGTTCCAGCTGCGCCGAGGAGTCCGACGTCGTGGTCGAGGACCTCGAGGGCGTCGGCCGCGAGGTCTGCGCCTGCGGCTACAGCTACGTGATCCTCTCCGTCGCCGAGTTCGAGCCGGTCGAGATCGAGGGCGGCCAGGTGATCCAGCTGCGCCGTCGCGAGCACCGGCGCCTGGCCGCCTAGGCGCCTACCCCGTCTTCTCGCCCCAGCAGGTCGCGACCAGGGTGCGCGAGCCGCCGTGGTCGCGGTGCTCGCAGAGGTAGATCCCCTGCCAGGTCCCCAGCGCCAGGCGCCCGTCGGCGATCGGCAGCGTCAGCGAGGGTCCCAGGAGCGCCGCCTTTATGTGGGCGGGCATGTCGTCGGCGCCCTCGAGCGTGTGAGTCCAGTAGGGGGCGCCTTCCGGCACCGCGCGGTCGAACCAGCTCTCGAAGTCGCGGCGGACGTCGCCCGAGGCGTTCTCGTTCAGGGCCAACGAGGCCGAGGTGTGCTGGATCAGGAGGTGGAGCAGGCCGGTCCCCACCTCGTCCAGCTCCGGGAGGGCTTCCGTGACCTCGCCGGTGACGAGGTGGAAGCCGCGCGGCCGGGCGGCCAGCCGGATCGGGCGCTGCACCCACATCGGCGGAAGGATGGCACGGGCGGAAGCGCATCCGGCTTGGACCCCAGCCCGCTGGGGCAAGAATCCGATGCGGCGAGCGAGCTTCGCAATAGGCTGGCCCGGTGAACGTCCTCATCGCCGCCGACATGGAGGGCATCGCCGGGATCGAGGACTACCGCGACTGCCTCCCCTCCCACCCCGCCGCCTACGCGCGCGGGCGGCGGCAGATGACCGACGAGGTCCTGGTTGCGATCGAAGCGCTGCGGGCCGGCGGCGCCGAACGGATCTCGGTCGGCGACTGGCACATGGTCGGCACCAACGTCGAACGCGAGCGGATGCCGGAGGGGGTCGAGGTGCGGCCGATCGCCGAGCTGGCGCTGAACGAGGCCGAGCCCTCGATGGCCAAGGCCCACGGCGGGCCGCTCGACGCCGTGGTGATGATCGGCCACCACGCGAAGACGCCGAGCCCGCGCGGCTTCTGCTCCCACACCTTCGTCTGGGGGATGGAGGTGCTGCTCGGCGGCGACTCGCTCAGCGAGACCCAGACCTACGCCCAGGCGCTGGCGGCGGAGGGCATCCCGATCCTCGTCGCCGCCGGCGACCGCTGGCTGCTGGAGGAGATGCGCGATGGCGAGCTGGGCAGCGCCCGCCTGGTGGCGACGAAGGAGGGCGAAGGCCGCGGCCGCGCCAGCTCGGTCGAGCCCGCCGACGCGCACGTCGCCCTGCGCGAGGCGATCGCCGCCGCCCTCTCCGAGCCGCTGCAGCCGCCCCCGGCCCGCGACTACCCGGCCGAGCTGGTGATCAAGGTCGAGGGCCGCGAGATCGCCCGAACCACCGTCGCCGACCCCGCCGAGCTGCTCACCGCTGTCGCCACCGCCTTCCGCGCCGGCCAGGTCTCGAAGGAGTACCGCCAGCTGGCGAAGCTGCTGCCGCCCGCCGACTCCCGCCTGCGCGACTTCCAGCGCCGCGCCGGCAGCCTCCTCGCGACCCCGGTTATGCGCCGCAAGGAGCGGGAATGGCTTTCTGAGAAGCTTCCTGGTCGATGAACGACCAGGACGCCTTGCTGCAAAGGAGGATCTTCAACTGGTCGCAGGGGCTGCCCGGTTGGCAGCGCGGCCTGATGCGCAAGCTCTGCGACGGCCCGCTCGACGAGGCGGGACGGGAGCAGGTGCTGGCGGTGCTCTGCGGCGAGGCGCCGGCGGAGGCGCTGCCGCCGCTGGAGCTGGCGAACCTGCCGGCTGACGAGGCCGAGCACGGCCGGGTCGAACTGCGGCAGATCCGCGACCTGCGCAACGTCAACCGGCTGGCCGAAGACCAGGTGCTGCGCTTCGGCCCGGGGCTGAACATCGTCTTCGGGGAGAACGGGGCGGGCAAGAGCGGCTACGGCCGCCTCTGCCGGCGGGTCTGCCGCTCGGCCGAACCGGGCGAGGTCCTGCACGACGTCTTCGACCCCGGCAAGGCGGAGGCGCCGCAGACGGCCGAGTTCGTGCTCGCGGTCGACGGCGAGGAGCGGCCGGTCGAGGTCGACCTCAACGCCGAAGCGCCGCGGATCCTCTCTTCGATGACCGCCTTCGACGCCAGCTGCGCCGACGTCCACATCTCCAAGTCGAACGCGATCGAACACACGCCGCGGCCGCTGCGCCTGCTGAAGGAACTGGCCGAGGCCCAGGACGCGCTGGCGGCGGAGCTGGCGCGGCGGATCGAGGAGCGGCGCCAGTCGCTGCCGGACCTGCCGGAGGGTATGAGCGAGGAGGAGGCGCGGAGCTTCGAGCGCCTCGACGAGGGCGAGCTGCAGGAGCTGGCCGAGCTGGAGCGGGCGGAGGCGACGATCGCCGCCGACCGCAGCGAGGAGCTCGAGCGCGAGGCGCGCAAGCGGGCGGGTGCCGTGAGGAAGCTGGCCGAGCGGGTGCAGGACGCCTGGGACCGGCTCGACGACGAGGCGCTGCGGGAGGTGGCGGAGCTGCGCGAGCGGCTGGCGCGGGCCGAAGCCGCCGTCGACCAGCTCGCCGCCGACGCCTTCTCCGACCAGCCGCAGCCGGGCACCGGCGGTGAGCAGTGGCGGGAGCTGTGGGAGGCGGCGCGGCGCTTCGTCGAGGCGGGCGACGGCGAGTTCCCCGACGATGGCGAGGACGCGACCTGCCCGGTCTGCCAGCAGCGGCTCGGCTCCGAGGCGCACGAGCGGATGCACCGCTTCGAGGCCTTCGTCTCCGGCGAGCTGCGCGAGCAGGTACGCCTTGTCGACCGGGCGCTGACCGAGCGGCTGGGAGGGCTGCCGGACCTGATGAAGATCGCCAACCTGGCCGAGGTCGCGGTCGCTGCGGGCGGCGAGCACCTGCAAGCGCCAGCCGCGGCGGCGCTGGAGGCCCTCGCCGATCGTCTCTCGATCGCGACCGGAGCCGCCGAGCCGCACCGCAGCCAGGGACTGGACCTCGCGCCGCTGCGCGACTACGTCGCCGTCCAGGTCGCCGAAGCCGAAGGCTTCGCGGTCCTCGGCGACCAGGAGGAGCGCGAGCGGATCGAGCGGCGGCTAGGAGAGCTGCGCGCGCGCCGGGCGGTCGAAGATTCGCTCGAGGACCTGATCGAGCACCTGCGCGGGCTGGAGCAGATCGCCGCCTGGGAGGAGGCGCGCTCGCAGCTCTCGACCAGGAAGATCTCCCAGCGGATCGGCGAGCTGAGCCGGCTGGCGATCACCGGCCGCCTGCAGGAGTCCCTCGCCGAGGAGATCGAGGAGCTGGACCCGATCGCCGACCGGGTCGAGCTGAACGCCTCCGCCAGCAAGGGCAAGCCTGCGGTCCGCTTCAAGCTCCGCAGCGAGGGCCGCGAGCGCGTCGCCAAGGTCTTGAGCACCGGCGAGCAGACCGCGCTCGCCACCGCCTTCTTCCTCGCCGAGCTGCGGGTCAGCAACGAGCGCAGCACGATCATCCTCGACGACCCGATCTCCTCGCTTGACCACCAGCGCCGCGAGCACCTCGCCGTCCGCCTCGCCGAGGAAGCGCAGAAGCGCCAGGTCGTCGTCCTCACCCACGACCTCGTCTTCGTCTACTACCTGCTGGAACAGGCGGAGCGGCTGGGCCTCGAGCTGCACTCCCAGGCGCTGACCCGCGCCGCCGGCGAGGTCGGCGTCGTCAGCGACAACCTGCCCTGGGAGGCGCGCTCGCCGATGCAGCGGCTGAAGGCGCTGCGGCACGAGCTGAAGACCGAGCTGCGCCCCCTATACAAGGGACGCGACTCGTCCTATGAGCGCCGGGCCCAGCTCTGGCTGCTGGACCTGCGCAAAGGCTACGAGCGGCTGATCGAGGTCTACCTGCTGAACAGCGTCGTCGAGCGGCAGTCCCTCCCGATCCGGGTCCAGAAACTGCACGGCATCCGCTGGTCCCCCGAGCTCGCCGAGGAGATCGACGTCGCCATGCGCGAGATCTCCGGCGCCGCCCACCAGGAACCGCTCGGCCGCGAGGGGCCCACCCTGACCCGCCTGGAAGCGCTGCTCGACAAATTCGCCGACCTCTGCGAGCGGACCAAGCCTGGTACCGGCGATGGAAGCGCGGTGCCGGCGCTTGCTAGCGAGCAGCGAGGTCGGCCAGCGGGTCAGGCGCTTCGGCGGTGACGTCGAACTGGACGTTGAGGGTGCGCCCGAGGGCCGCCGCGAGGTTGGCGAGCTGCCCCACGGTGGGATTTGCCCTGCCGGCCTCGAGCTTTTGTACGTAGGCCGAAGAGACCTGGAGGCGTTCGGCCACTCCTGCCTGAGTGAGGCCCTCTGCTATCCGCGCCTGTCGCAGCTTTTCGCCAACGATCTTGGCGTCCAGGGACGAGGTCGCGGTGCGGGGCATCGTCAGCCGGCGAACGCAGACTGCCGCGCTTCGGCGAGCTCCTCGGTCAGGTCCGCCACGTCTCGGGCATGATCGGCCCGCGGGGCCGTGGCGTCCACCTCCTCGACGAAGGTGACGAGGTCCCCGGAGCGAATCGCCGAGGGCAGGAGCTGGGCCCATCGAACCGGGTCCTCCTGGCTTTTGACCTGGCTGCCGGTCTCTGGATCGATCACCGGGATCTGCAGGACCTCATCCGTCCGCTCCCCGCCCTCGACCTCGATCCCATCGCCGCCGACGCGGAACTGCGCCAAGAGCTCTGGAATGTCGCCGTTCTCGGTGCGGATCACTTGGCTTAGTGACACACGCAGCATCTGAGCACTTCCTCAGTCGTGGTTCGCAACAGCATATACAACCTAAGGGGTTGTGTCAAGTTACCAATCTCCCGGTGCAAGGAGCTCACCGCCCTGCCGCATCCGCCTGATCCTGCCCTCCAATGCACTGATCTGCTTGGGGTCGAGGATGTCCTCCAAGCCGATGAGGTCGGCCTTCTCCACCCGCTCCAGCGCCTCCTGCTCGAGTTGATCGAGCTTCTCGCGCCCTTCCGCATGGCGCTGGCGCACGAAGACCGAGTCGTTGAACGGGTCGCCGGGGCGAGCAAAGGCAAAGCCGTGGTCGATCAGGCCGAGGAGCCCGTCTTCCTGATCCCACCGATATTGAGCTAGGTGGCGATCCTGCTGTGCGATAAGCGCGTCGAAGAACGCGGCGGCGTCGGTGAGAGCGGGGATCGAGAGAGGCGTGGGATCGAGAGAGGTCCCCGGCTTTTCGCTGGCAAAAGAGCCCCAGCCGTCCGCGATCCATGGGTATTGGAGCTTCACCGCTGAGTTTGCCTCGTGGTAGCGCATCACCGTCACCGGCACCATCTCGTCGTATGGTGCGCCCAGGAAGCGCGCCAGGCGCCAAGCCGCACACTCGTTCAGACCTACCCCCACCGCTTCGTGGCCATAGACAGCGGCGAGTTCGAGTTTCACTCCCCGAAGCGGCTTGTGGAACGCCCGCAGGCCACTGTCGAGATCGCCGATGTTGACCGAGTTCTGGTTCGGAGTGGTTGAGGGAGCCGGCCTGTAGGAAACGAGGTTCTCGCGCAGAAACCTGTCCTCCATCCGGTCAGGCCGGGTCCCCTGAATGAGCAGCAGCATCCCGATGTGGGAGCGATCAGGCATCGCTGAAGCATATGGAAACTAGCTGTTTCTGGCGCGGTATCTGCGCGTCTTCTCGCGGTTGCCGCAGACGTCCATCGAGCACCAGGTGCGGGAGTGGTTGCGGGTGGCGTCGTAGAAGGCCCACTGGCACCCCTTGTCGGTGCAGGCCTTGAGGCGCGACCAGGCGCCTTGGGACTGGAGGCGCTCGATCGCGAGCAGGAGCCGGGCTTCGAAGCCGCCGAGGTCGGAGCGGGCCGGGGCGAGGTCGAGGCGGCCGTCGGCGGAGAAGGTGGTGCGGAAGCGGCTGCGCTCGGCTGCCGCTTCGAGCGGCGTCAGCTCGCCCGGCGCGACCTCCTCGCCGTTGTTGGTTCGCAGCAGGGCCCGCAGGGACTCGCGCAGGGCGAGGAGGCGGCCGAGGGCCTCCCCGTCGGGTTCGTCCAAGTAATCGCCGGTGCGTTCACGGATCCAGACCTGCAGCCCGCGTGGATCGGCGATCGAGTCGGTCTCCTCCTCGATGTCGCGCGTGTTGACGAAGTCGACGAGCAGGCCGGACTCTTGATCCACATCCGCTTTGTTAAACGCGGTTGACACTGGCTATCTAGCTTAGCTAGTGTTGACGACACCAGCAAATCGTTTTAGACAGTGTCAACCCCCAGAGGAGGCCGATCATGAGATTCCTCGCCAACCTCACCATTGCGAACGCAGCGGAGTCGCAGAGACGCCTGCGCGAAGCCGCCGAGCGCGACCGCCGGGTGCGGCAGCACCCGCGCCGGTAACCACGATGCTCGGCGAAGAGCTGCGTCCCGGCCTCTGGCGCTGGTCCGCCCATCACGAGGAGTGGAAGCAGGAGGTCGCGTCCGTCGCCCTCGCTTCCGAGGCCGAGCTGGTCCTGGTCGACCCGCTGCTCGTCGGCGATCAATGGGATCGGCTCGAGCGCTCGCTCGGGGAGCGGCAGCTGCACGTGCTGCTGACGATCCACTGGCACGCTCGCTCCGCCGGGGAGATCGCCAGCCGCTTCGACGGCGCCCGCATCTGGGCCCACTCGCGCAACCGGGCCGCGGTAGCCCGCCGCGCTCCCGTCAGCGACGTCTTTCGGACCGGCGACGAGCTGCCGGCGGGGCTGGTCGCGCTGGAGGCCCGCCCGCGGAGCGAAGTCCTCTTCTGGGAGCCGCGCTCGCGAGCGCTGATCGTCGGCGATGCCCTCCTCGGCGACGGCGAAAAGGGCTCCGGCCTCCACACCTGCCCAGGCTGGTGGCTGCCTGAATCGACCGACCTGCCCGCGCTGCGCCAGGTCCTGCGCGCCGCCCTCGACCTGCCGGTGGAGCTGCTCCTCCCCTCCCACGGCGCCCCCGTCCTCTCCGACGCCAAGGAGGAGCTGGCGCGGGTCGCTGCTGGGTAAGCGGGCTTGCGTTCGAGCACCCGGCACCGGCAAGGTTCAACCAACCAGGCGGGAGAACCGGTTCAGCCCAGTTCGATCACGCCGAAGAGCAGCAGCAAGATCAACGTCACCACCGCCGAGACGAGCAGCGATCCCGCGCAGCCGAGGTTGTTGGAGAAAAAGAGGAAAACGGCGTTCTCCGACTACCCACCTGGGGAATGGCGAAACGACGCCGCCGACCTCACCCTATGCAGCTGTCGACCAGCCGGGTCCTCCGGTCAGCCACCTTGCCGTTTTGCGCGTCGATCTTCACCGTGGCTCGCGCGATCGCCAGACAGAGGTTGCGGGAATTCCGCAGGAGGCCCTTCTTCCCGCCCTTCATCGCCAAGACGAAGCGGGAGATGGGCGCGTCTGGGACCGCGTTGAAGGTGGTGCGGATCCCTCCGCGCACCGAATCGATCCTGGCGGCCAGCTCGACATCGATCTGACCATGTAGGGCAACCACCAGGTCGGGTAGCGGATGTGAACTCGAGCGCAGGTAGACAGGGCCGCGGAGCGGTTTGCCCAACAGGGGCGTCCTGGCAAGTGCAAATCCGTAGATCGACCCCTTCGGGCAGCTGTCCGCACGAAACTGAACTCGGGTGCAGATGGTCTGGATGTGGTTCTGCGCGAGGAACTCAGCGTGGGGCATCGCGACTGAGATCCGGCGGAGGTTTGCTTCCCCCTCGTGGGTCTCGAGCACAGCCTTCAGAGCCGGATAGGCCCCACGCTTCGTGCCGCCCTTCAGCCTCAGTGAGAGCTTGGGGTGAAACTTGAGCCGCTCGCAGCCTGCTGCCTGAAAGCGAGAGTCCGGTTCGGCCACCGCGCCGCTGGCGCTCGCGACGCGAGACTTCACCGCCATCGGGTTACAGCTCGTCGGGTTGAGAGTGAACCGCTTTCGGTCCGTATGGACACGGATATCGCGGTAGGAGACCGGCACTCCTTCCAGTATCTGCGGGAGCGGGTCGGTCTTGATCGTCACCCGCGTCGTGGTCAGGTCGATGTAGAGGCCGGCTCGGTTGACGACGGTGCCGAGGTCGAACGGGCCTGCCTGGGCAGGCACCTCGACCACGAGGCTGTAAGGAGCCCCCTTGTAGGGACCCGCGAGGAAGACACCGGTGGGCGCCTTGCCCGGCTGGGGGATCCACAGCGGGGCAGACCCCTCGCCGACGGCGACCGAGGCCGTCCCGATCTGGGAGCCCGCGGCGCAATCGCCGCTCCCGGCTGCCGCCTGGGAACAGAGCGGCACCCCTGCCAGCTTCGCCAACACACCCTTGGGAAGGGTGACGTTGAAGCCGAGGATGTTCCGCCCCCTGGTGTCATCGGTCAGGTCGAGCACGAAGGGCGAGAAGGAACCCGCGGTCGGGCTCACCGTGCCGGCGTCGAGGCGAGGCGAGAACGCCTGCGGGCTGCAGGCCTCGCTGACCTCCATGCCCGTGCTTCCCCCCATCGGCGGGTTGCCCGACCAGGGCTCGAGTTCGAAGAGCGCCTGGTAGCTCCCACACGCAGGCGGGTTGGTCAGGACCCCGCGAGGACCCGACTTGAAGCGAAGAACCAGCTCACGCAGGGGCACCTGGGGGGTGTTGACAAACGTTGCCGTCAACTGCCCCGTGGACTTGTCCGCGTGGATCTCTCCTGGGATCTTCACGTGGACGCCCAGTTCGTCCGAGACCAGCCAGATGCGGAACAGGTGGCCCGGCTCCGGCGTCCGCTGATAGAGCGCTCCGTGCATCCGCCTCGAGAGCGGGGGCACGTCTAGTTCGGCGGTACCGATCTTCGCCGCTTCGGGACATGCGGACTCGGCTGCCTCGCCATAGCGAACCTGCTCGGCACTGCAAGCGGCGAGACCGTCCGCGGCCGTCGGCGAGATCGTCATCCCCTCGGGAAGGACCACCTTGGCACTGCGCAGCTGCGAAGTCGCCAGCCCTTCCGGGGTTTCGTTCTGCGGGATCTTCAACGTGGTCTCTAGACCGGTGGGCGCGCCGGCCTCACGCGAAGTGGGCGCCGCAGTAAAACTCGGCTTGAAGTCGAGTTTGTCGCAACCGGTGGTGGCTGGGAACGGCGCCGTCATCGTCGAGAAGACACCGGGTTCCTGGTAGCTGTCCGTAGCGACCGTCACGGACAGCGGCCGCCCGCAGCTGGTCGGATTCGTCATGAACGGCAGCGGCTCGAGGCCGCTCGGGCGCGGCGGCGATTCTGACTTTCCTTCCGGGAACGCTTCGCGCGGAGTCAGCCGCTGCGTGTCGTGACTGGAGGCGGCCGGCACCCCCCACAGTTCGGTCCTCACCCCGATTACTTCCGAGGAAGGCGGGTTTTCGATCGTCGCCGTCAGCCCGTAGTCGGTGCCGGAGCGGACATCGATGTTGATGAAGTAGGGAAGCGTCGCCGCGTAGAAGCCAAGACGGGCCACCGCTCCGCTGTTCGGCGTCTCCAGGTTGTAGATCGGCTCGGTGAGATCGATCAGGTTGTGCTGGCGGATCCGGGTTATCCCGACCTGGGAGTCCTGGGGGCAGCCTTCGCCGCCGGTATTGAAGCTGGCGAACTCTTCGATCGTGCAAGTCGGCACGGCATGCGGGTTCCCGATCAAGCCGGGCGGCAACTCGGTCCTCGCGCTCCTGAGGCGCGCGTACGGTTCGCGGTTGCCGTTGGTGTCCGGGGAGCTCGCGGGGTCGGTCTTCAGGTTGAAGTCGATCGTCACGTCAGGATGAGCACCGGCCTGCGTGGTCGACTCGGTGGCTTCGACCGATTCCAACCCGTAGTCGCTGAACGCGCCCTCGGCCAAAGGAACGGCCCAAGCCAGCACGAGCGTAACCGCGAGGACCAGGACCAAGGCCCTACTCGGATAGCCCTTGCTCGCGATGCTCATTTCACCCCTCCACGGTGGCTATCAGCCGCGATCCGGTGCGCCTGATGATGTTGTTTCCCATGCCTATGGCGATGCGTCCCCTTCTGATGGTGATGCCGGTGATGGTGCCGGCGGTGCTTCTTCCGATGGTGCCGGTGCTTGCGGTTCGCGGGGCCATGGAAGAGAGCACTTCCCGCTGCGGGTGCGGCCGGCGCGACCGAGCCCTGACCCTGGCAGGCTTCCTGGCAGGAAGCCGAGGCAGGCGCGGAGGTCGAGAAGCCCCCGTTTACCCGAGCGTCGTAGATCGATTCGCCCACGTCGTCGGTCGGGAGGAGCGAGTCGCCCGTCCGGAAGAAGACGTCGTGTGCGTCGGGGGTCATCGAGTAGAGGTGGTCGTCCCCGGCGCTGCGCCCCGAGGAGATCAGCCAGACGCCCCCTCCGTTCTTCCACTCGTAGACGTCGTATCGATGGTCGGTGTCCTCAGGGACGAGGGAGTCCCCCGTCTCGAAGAAAACCTTTTCGCCGTCGTCGGTGACGTTGAAGAGCCGTGACACGGCGTTGGTGGGGGCACCGAGCGTCGTCACCCGGGTCACCTGCAACATCGCGTCGGAGGTCGGCGACTCGGTCGGGTCGCACGACAGGCAGACGACGTCGCCGGTCGCGGTCGAGTAGCGGTAGATCTCGGAGAAGCCCTCGCTGTCGTAGGGGTATCCGACCACCGCGTGCGACTGGAAGACGAAGACGTCGCCGTCGGGCGTGGTCCGGGACGGGTCGTCGGCGCGACCGACTTGGCCCGTCTGTTCGGGGCCTATCGCCTTCACCCACTGGCCGAGATGGACCAAGAAGCTGCCGGCGAAGCTTTCGAAGTCCTGTCCGGAGAGCGTCGCGACGTAATCCACCGCGCCTTCGTTCCAGACGTAGAGATTCCGGGCTCCGGCTTCGCCCTCGTTGTCCGGCGACTGCAGCTGAAAAGAGGAGAAGTAGACGTGGGAGCCGTCGGCCGAGACGTTCACGACCGTCGATTCGCCGCCGCTCCCGATCGGAGTCGCCTCTCCGGTTCCCGTATCGAAGGCGAAGATGTTCCCTTCCTTGAGGTAGAAGACGCGGTCCCCGTCGGCCGAGACACCGGCGTAGGTGGGGTTCCCGGCTTCGATTTCCAGCGTCGAGGTGTTGTCGAGCCGGACGTACATGACTTCTTCCACCATGAACACGACCGTTGAGCCGTCTTCGGAGGCACCCTGGTACTGGGCGTCAGCGGTAGGCGTCTGGTCGTTCGGCAGGATCGACACCAGCTGGGCAGGGCCCAGGTTCGGGCGATCGTAGATCGCCGCGACCCCGTCAGGTGGGGCGTTCGGCGTCAGTTTCACGCTTTCGAAGGGGAAGGTGGTGAAGATGACATGGGTGGCACCGGGGCTGATCCAGCGTCCCAGGGCCTGAGGGTCTTCGCCGCTGCTGCCACGGCCGAGCAGCTCGAAGGTCCCGTCGGGGAGCCTCACGTAGTGAGTCTGCCCCGGCTGGTTGATGTCCAGCGAGCCCCCGACGGGGCCGCTCGTCCAGAAGGAGTACTGGTGGTCGCTCGAGCTCCCGCCGGAGTGGGGGAAGACCGCCTGCGCCCCGGTCGGGGAGACCTGGCGGGTGACCCATCCGGAGGAGGTCCGCACCGACTCGTAGCGATCTTCGGCGCCATTGCCCCCGATCCCCGGAAGGGCGTTCTGGGTCTCGAAGATGAGGCTTTCGCCGTTGGGAGTGGCGAGCTGCGTGTCAAAAGCGTCGCCCGCGGTCAGCATGCCGATGAACGCGCCGCCGGTGTTGGGCGGGGTCACGAGCTCATACGCGCGGTTGTCCGGCAGGAGAGCCGGGGAGCGCGTCAGGGTCGCGAAGATCTGATCGGGGCCCACCGCCGTGCCGACCGAGTTGCTGACCACGATCCGGTAGTGGAAGGTGGTTCCCTGGCTCAAGCCGAAGGCGAACGCGGTGACATCGATCGGTTCGAAGCCGAGCTTGGTCGACTTCGACACGGTTTTGCTGCCGTAGGCGGCCGTCGGGCCGTATTCGAAGTAGTAGGTGGCTTCGTCGTTGCCCGGATCGATTCTCGCCCGCAATTCCGCTTCGGTGTAGGTCGGGGCCGCCGACTCGCTCAGCACAGAGGGGGCTACCGGTGGAGGCGGCGGGATGAACAGCGCCACCCGGTTTTTGCCCGCGTCGCTCACCCAGATCCGACCGGTGCCGGCGTCGACGGCGATCCGCTGCGTGTTTTCCAGCGCCCCGGCGCCGAATTCGCCGAGCAGGCTCGAGGTGAGCGCGTCGTATTCGGAGACGTGGTTGGTCATCGCGATGTAGAGGGTGTCCGAGGTGGGGTCGACCGCAACACCGGTGGCGCCACCGCCGACCACCTGCGTGGGGACGGTCCCGGCTTCGATTTCACCCGAGCCGTTGGCCGCGTACTTGTAGACGAAACCCGTGCCATAGAACTGGACGAAGAGATCGCCGAGGGAGTTGAACGCCACAGAGCTGGGGTGACCCTCCGCGGAGACGTCGATCCGGCCGGTTTCGCTGCCGCTCGGGTCGAATACGACGATGGAGGAGCTGCCGTAGTCGGCGACGTAGACGTTCCCCTCGTCGTCCACCGTGACCCCCAAGGGTTCGCTGAAGCCCGGGGTGGCGGTCAGCGTTCCTACTTCTTCGTAGGTTTCGGTCGAAGAATTGAGTTCGAACTTCTTCACCGCCCCGTTGAGCACGTCCGCGACGTAGACGGCGCCCGCGGAGGCGCTGCCCGAGTTGTCGACAGCGACTCCCGAAGGTTCGTTGCCGAAGGAGAAGCCGAAGATGTAGGGAGACGCGACTCCGGTCGGCGCTTCCCCTTCCGGTCCGTAGATGTCGACCGTGTTTTCGAAGCTGCCGTCCGCGACGAAGACGTTCTCGCTGGTTTCGTCGATCGCGATTCCAGAGGGGCGGGCGAAGTTGCCGAACGTCTTCCAGAGGATCGGGGAAGCACTTGCGGCAGTCGGCGCCGCGGACAGCGCCAGCATCGCCGCCAGCACGACCATCAGCCCGCCAACCCGGTTCCTCGAGCTCCTGCTATTCCCAGAGCACACGCGCGTAGCCCCTTCCTGTCCCCGTTGTCCCTATCTGCTGCGATTCTGCGAAAGAAGCCCCCTGCAGCCCTCTTCGCCAGTTCCCCCTCCTGAATCGGAGTATGGCCTTAGGAACTCGGTTGTCAACGAGGCCCGGGTGACAAGAAAGGCGCATGGCGATTGGTCGGAGGGAGCGTTCCACGTCGCTTCGGAGGGGCAAGGCCCACCGCTGCGAAGCAGGGCGATTGAGAAAAGGGCCGCTCCTCCGAAGAGGGGCGGCCCAAAAGTCACCTATCAGCTGTTATTTGGCCGCGATGTAAAGCGGGCTCGGGCTGAGGGTGTATTCAGCGTCCCAGGTCGCTTCGGAGGGGCAGAGCCCACCGCTGCGAAGCAGGGAGATTTTGTTGGCGATCGCCGTCGCCGGCGCGCCGCCGGTCACCGTAAGCGTTGCTTTTTCGGTAGTGAACGTGCATTTGATGAAGGAACCGCATTCCACGAAGGCGCCCGGGTTCTGCCCGTTGGTGCCTTTGGTCACCGCCAGGGTGCCGTTGCCGGCAGTGGTCGCGGCGGCCTGAGCGTGGTGGTTTTTGCCGGCTTCCAGGGTCGTGGTGACCGTGCAGGGTGAACCGGCCCGTTCGCATTCGCTGAAGCTGAACCCGGTGATGACGCCTGTCGCGGTGCTGCCGTTGGTGAGTTCACCGCTGAGAGACGATTTTTTGCAGGTGACGTTGCCCAGGGAGTTTGTCAGGGTCGCCACGGTGCCGGTTTTGAGGGTCCCAGTCAATTTGGTGCCCGTCGGGTAGATGTTGGTGCTGGGGAGGCATTCGTTAGACGCGTTCGGGGCAACTTTGCAGAGGACCGCTGCCGAAGCGCTGCCGGCCCCGAATGCAGTCAGAGCCAAGGCCGCAATTGCAGCGAGGCCCATGAGCTTGAGATACTTCATCTGTTGTCTCCTTTATCCGACCTGGAGTCGGGTTTTGGATTTGCGCGAGGTTCCCCGTCCCGGGAGCCTCGCGTTTTTTAGGTCGGACTCGGGGCCTGCAGGCCCTGTAGAGGCCTGCCGATCCCCCCTGCCGTCCCTGTGGAACATTCTTAACACAGGGGTATTTAATTGATCAAGGGTTGCTGCTGGGATCGCGGGTGACGGGGTCAGTATGCAGCAATTGGCACCCCACCGGCGAGTGGACCGTCAGAGTTTCTGCTGCAGGCGCTGCAGCGCGATCACCGTCGTCGCGTCTCTGATCTGCGGCAGCGCCTGCTCGATCTCGGCCAGGGGCAGGCGGACGATCTCGATCTCCTCGTCGTCGTCCCGCTCGCCGCTGGCCGGGGAGAGGCCGGTCGCCTCGAAGATCGTCACCTTCTCGCTGAGGAAGCCCGGGCTGGGGTAGACGACGTGGAGCAGGCTCCAGCTCTCGGCCCGCAGCTCGGCCTCCTCGGCCAGCTCCCGCTTGGCGCATTCGAGCTCGTCCTCGCCCGCGACGTCCAGCGTGCCCGCCGGGATCTCCAGCAGCTCGTCCTCCTCGACGGCCTCCCGCGGCTGCGCCACCAGGTAGGCGAACTCCTCGTCGTGGGCGAGGACGGCGACCGAGCCGGGATGCTCGACCACCTCGCGCTCGACCTCGATCCCGTCGGCGCGCCGGTAGCGCTTGGAGACGAAGTCGACGTGCTTGCCCTCGTGCAGAGGGGTGGTCCCGAGATGCTCCACGCGGGGAGCTTAGGACGAAGTCGGGAAATGCATCGAGCCCGCCTCGCCCGGCCCGGCGCTGTTGGTGGCAGGCCAGCGGCTGGTGATCGCCTTGCCGCGGGTGTAGAAGCGGACGCCCTCGGGACCGTGGATGTGGTGGTCGCCGAAGAGGGAGTCCTTCCAGCCGCCGAAGGAGTAGAAGGCCATCGGCACCGGGATCGGGACGTTGATCCCGATCATCCCGACTTCGACCTCGCGCTGGAAGCGGCGCGCCTCGTGGCCGGAGCCGGTGAAGATCGCGGCGCCGTTGGCATAGGAGTTGCGGTTGACCAGCTCGATCGCCTCGTCGAGGCCGTCGCTGCGGACGACCGAGAGGACGGGGCCGAAGATCTCGTCGGTGTAGACCGACATCTCCGGCTGCACCCGGTCGATCAGGGTCGGGCCGACCCAGAAGCCGCCGCCCTCGACCTCCAGCTCCCGCCCGTCGACGGTGAGCCGGGCCCCCGCCTCGGCGCCTTGGCCGATGTAGTCGACGATCCGGTCGCGCGCCTGCGGGGTCACCACCGGGCCCATTTCCGATCCGGGGTCGAGGCCGGGGCCGACCTTGATCTCCCGCGCCCGCCCCGCGACCTCCTCGACCAGGGCGTCGCCGGACTCGCCGACCGCGACCGCGACCGAGATCGCCATGCAGCGCTGCCCGGCCGAGCCGAAGCCGGCGGCGGCGAGCTGGTCGGCGGCGTAGCCGAGGTCGGCGCCCGGCATCACGATCGCGTGGTTCTTCGCCCCGCCGAGCGCCTGCACGCGCTTGCGCATCTCGGCGGCGCGGGCGTGGACGTAGGAGGCGATCGGGGTCGAGCCGACGAAGGAGATCGCCGCCACGTCGGGGTGGTCGAGGAGGGCGTCGACGGCGACCTTGTCGCCGTGGACGACGTTGAAGACGCCCTCCGGCAGCCCCGCCTCGGCGTAGAGCTCGGCGACCAGGTTGGAGGCCGAGGGGTCGCGCTCGGAGGGCTTGAGGACGAAGGAGTTGCCGCAGGCGATCGCCACCGGGTGCATCCACATCGGCACCATCGCCGGGAAGTTGAACGGGGTGATGCCGGCGCACACCCCGAGCGGCTGGCGGAAGGAGTAGGCATCGACGGTCGTCGAGACCTGATCGGAGTACTCGCCCTTCAGCAGCTGCGGGATCCCGCAGGCGAACTCGACCACCTCGAGGCCGCGCAGCACCTCCCCCTTCGCGTCGTCCAGCACCTTTCCGTGCTCGGAGGAGACGATCCGCGCCAGCTCGTCGACGTTGGCGTTGAGCAGCTCGCGGAAGGCGAACATCACCTTGGCGCGGCGGCTGAGGGAGGCCTCCGACCAGTCAACGAAGGCCACCCTTGCCGCCGCGACAGCGGCGTCGACGTCGGCGGACTCGGCCAGAACCACCTCGGCCTGCTGCTCGCCAGTCGCCGGGTCCCAGACGGGGGCGGTTCGGGTCGAGCTGCCGCCCGTCTCCTGGCCGCCGATCCGGTGCCGAATCGTCCGCTTCGCCGTGACCGCGCTCACCAGGTCATTGTGACGCCACGGGGGTCAGCGGCCCTTGGCCGCTGAGTACAGAAATCGCGTTGCGGGCGGCCAGCTCGGCCATCGCGGTGCGGGTCTCGACCGTGGCCGACCCGAGGTGCGGGCTCAAGACGACGTTGTCGAGCTCGGGCAGCCGCCGCTCGACGTGGGGCTCGCGCTCGTAGACGTCGAGCCCGGCGGCGGCGATCCGCCCCTCCTCCAGCGCCGCCGCCAGCGCCCCCTCGTCGACGACCGGGCCGCGGGCGGCGTTGACGAGAACCGCGCTCGGCTTCATCGCCGCCAGCTCGGCCGGCCCGATCAGGTGGTGGGTCTCCGGCGTCAGCGGGCAGTGCAGGCTGAGCACGTCGGCCTCGGCCAGGAGGCGCTCCAGCGGCATCCGCTCCGCCTCCAGCTCGGCCTCGACCTCGGCCGGCGCCGAGTGGCGCGAGTGGTAGGCGATCCGCATCCCGAAGGCGCGCGCCCGCTGCGCCACCTTCCTGCCGATCCCGCCCAGGCCGACGATCCCCAGCAGCCGCCCCTGCAGGCCGCTGCCGAGCATGAAGTGCATCCCCCAGCTCCAGGCGCGGCCGGAGCGGACCAGTCGGTCGCCCTCGACCAGCCGCCGCGTCGCGGCGAGGATCAGCGCCAGCGTCAGGTCGGCGGTGGCGTCGTCGAGGACGCCGGGGGTGTTGGTGACGACCACCCCGCGCGCGGCCGCCGCCTCGAGGTCGACGTTGTCGTAGCCGACGGCGACGTTGGCGACGCAGCGCAGCTGCGGCCCCGCCGCGTCGAGCAGCTCGGCGTCGACCCGGTCGCCGAGCAGGGTGAGAACCGCGTCGGCGCCGGCGACCAGCTCCAGCAGGTCCCCGCGCGGGATCGCCGTCTCCCGCTCGTCGCCCCGCACCTCCCCGGCCTCCCGCAGCAGTGCCACCGCGGACTCGGGAAGGCGGTTGGCGACGGCGAAGATCATCTCGTGTCCGGCTTCAGCACCACCAGGCAGAGGTCGTCGCGGATCGGTCGATCGGCCCAATCGAGGATCGCCCTTTCGACCTCGTTCACCATCACCCGCGCGGCGAGGCCGGTGAGCGGGGAGAGAACCCCGGACAGCCCCTCGAGCCAGAGCATCTGCCTGCCGCGGCGGACGTCGGTGGCGCCGTCGGTGTAGACGACCAGCCCCTCGCTTCCCGCCAGCGAGCTCTCGGTGTTCTCCAGCTCCAGCTGCTGCTCGGTTCCGAGCAGGAAGGTCGAGCCGTCGGCGTCGAGCTCGTCCAGCTGCGGCAGCCGCAGCGGCGGCGGGTGCCCCGCCCGCGCCCAGCAGACCTTGTCCTCTCCCGGGCGCAGGCGCACGCAGATCGCGCTGACCAGCTCGCGGTCCCGTCCCGGGCGCTCGGCCAGGGCCGCGTTCGTCAGCGTCAGCAGCTCGGCCGGGTCGCTGGTGTTGGCGACGAAGGTGGCGAGGCGGGCCCTGATGAAGGTCGCGAGGCGGGCGGCCGCCGGGCCGTGGCCGACGACGTCGCCGACGATCGCGACCGCGGAGCCATCGGGCCCGTTGGTCAGCAGGTAGAAGTCGCCGGAGACGCCGAGTTCAGAGGGGACGAAGGCGGCGCCGGCGTCGACGCCGGGCAGCTCCGGCAGGTCGGCCGGCGTCAGGGCGGCCCGGATCGCCTCCAGTTCCTCGGCCGAGTGCTCGAGCGTCGCCAGCCGCTCGCTGACCCAGGAGGCGAAGGCGGCGACGCCGACCAGGAAGACGGCGCGGATTCCCAGCGCCAGCCCGAAGTTCGGGATCGGGTGGATGAGGCTGCCGACGACGTAGCAGGCGAGGCTGATCAGAGCTGCGAGCAGCGCCGCCCGCAGTCCGAACCACCAGGCGGCGAGGCCGATCGGGACCGAGTAGAAGAAGGCGATCCCGGAAGAGGCGCTGGCAACCGAGAGCCAGGCGACGAAGACGGCGAGGATCGCCAGGACGATCCAGGCGATGCGAGCGTTTCGCGATACGGCCCCCGGCACTTGAGGCTGACCCTACCGCAGGGCCAGCCTCGGCGAGGAGAATCAGACGGGGGCTGTCAGTACCACTTCCCGCGGGCAAAGCCGCCGAATGCGATCAGCCCAATCAGGGCAATGATCAGCCCGATCCAGAAGCTCCAGACGATCATCAGCACGATCCCGATGATCACGAGGATGCCTCCCAACGAGATCCCGCCGATACCGGCTCCTCTGTCTGCCCTGGTGTTCATCTGCTCCTCCGTTTCGCCGTTTGCAATGGACGACTGGTGCAATCCACCTGCTACCCCGCCGAACCGTTTCTCACTCCGGTTCCGGCCGCTCCTCGCCCGGCCACTTGCCGGTCAATTTCGCGAACGAGGTGCGGGTGCCGTGGTCGACCAGGCCTTTGACGAGGCGGAAGATCGCCCCCTCGACCAGCAGCGCCGCGACCAGCTTCGGCCAGGAGAATTCCCGGTGCTCGGGCTTCGGCGGCTCCTCTTCGTCGATCAGCCCCCAGACCTGTTCGAAGACCTTCTTGCCGAGGATCCCGGCGATCAGGCCGAGGACGATGCTGATCGGGGCGAAGACGATCTTCATTGCTGCGATCCACCGCCGTTGGAGCTGCCCGACCCTTTGGCCGCGATCGCCGCGCCGGCCGCCGCCGCGCCGGCCAGGCCCGCCGCCGCCAGCCGCTTCGGCCACTTCCGCTTCGGGTGCTCGCGCTGGTCGGCCAGCGCCCGGGCACCCTCGCGCAGGCTTTCCGCCCCCTTGCGGAGGTTCTCCCGCGCGTACTCGTTTTCCGCCAGCTCCTTGACATAGGCCGGGATCTGGGATGCCGTCTTCGACACCTTCTTGGTTCCTCGCATCGCTCTCTCCTTCTCAGGTGGTCTTCTGGTCCTTGGGCTCGTCCCGCGGCTCCAGCTGGATCTCCTTCTCGGCCCGCGGCCGTCCTTCCTCGATCTCGGCGCTGCGCTCGCGCTCGGCGTTCATCTGGTGGCCGAAGAGGATCGCCAGGTTGGTGATCCAGAACCAGAGCAACAGCACGACGAGGCCGGCGAGGGTGCCGTAGGTCTTGTCGTAGGAGCTGAAGTTGGAGACGTAGAAGGCGAAGAGGGCCGAGGCGATCGCCCAGACGACGATCGCGACCAGCGCCCCCGGGGTCACCCATTTGAAGCCGCGCAGCTTCACGTTCGGCGTCGTGTAGTAGAGGACGTCGACCATGAGGATGAAGATCGCCGCCATCACCGGCCACTTGGCGACGTTCCAGACGTCGACCGCGGTGCTGCTGAGGCCGATCGGGTTGGCGACCGCTTCCACCACCGGCCCGGTGAGGACCAGGCCGAGGGCGAGCAGCGCCATCATGATGATCATCGCCAGGGTGACCGCGATCTGCAGCGGCCGCAGCTTCCAGAAGGGGCGCCCCTCGGGGGTCTCGTAGATGATGTTCGAAGCGCGGGTGAAGGCGCCGACGTAGCCGGAGGCCGACCACAGCGCCACGGCGAGGCCGACGACGAAAGCGATCCCGGCCGCGCTCTGGTTTTCGACGATCGATTTGATCGGCCCTTCGAAGGTTTCGGCGCCGGATTCAGGACCGATTTCGGTGATGATCTCGGTCAGCTTCGAGGTCGTCGTCTGGGGGTCGCCGAAGATCCCGATCAGCGAGACCATCGCGATCAGCGCCGGGAACAGCGAGAGTAGGCCGTAGTAGGTGAGCGCCGCCGCCCAGTCGCTGAGGTTGTCCTCCTGGAACTCGGTCAGCGTGCGCTTGAAGGTCGAGGGGACGCCCGACTTGTGCGCCTCGCCCTCGGGCCTGTAGTCGCGGCGAACGCCGTTTCCCTCCATACCGGCTACTTGCCCGTTCCCCCCACCTCCTAATCCCGCATCGTTTCCACCCTTTTGGCCCCTATAGGGGGGACAAAGGTGGAAACGATGCTCAGATTGCCGGTAGTTGCTGCTCTTCGCTGAGGAGGGGGGCGAAGAGGTCGCCTTTGGCGGCGACGCGCTCGAGGACGGCGGCGTGGTCGAAGACGAGGGCCTCGTGGTCCTCGGCCGCCAGCGCCGCCTCGACCTCGTCCCATTCCAGCGGCGTCGAGACCGTCGGCCGCTCTTTCGCCCGCAGCGAGTAGACGCAGACGGTGGTCTTGTGGCGGTCGTTTTGGCTCCAGTCGATGAGGACGCGGCCGGGCCGTTTGGCCTTCGACATCTGCGAGACGACGCGATCTCCGAACTTTCGCTCGAGGGTCTCGGCGACCGCTTTGGCGAAGGGCTTGGTCTCTGCGTAAGTGACCTCGCTGTTGAGCGGGACGTAGAGCTGCATCCCCTTCGAGCCCGAGGTCTTCGGGTAGCAGTTGAGGCCGAGCTGCTCGAACATTCCGCGCAGCCAGACCGCGACCTGGGCGCAGTCGAGGACGTCGGCGGGGGCGCCGGGGTCGAGGTCGAAGACGATCGAGGTCGGCCGCTCCATGTCGGCGCAGCGGGAGAGCGAGGTGTGCATCTCGATGTCCGCGAGGTTGGCGAGCCAGACCAGGGTCGCGGTGTCTTCGACCACGCAGTAGTCGATCTCGCCCTTGTGGCGGTCGCTCCAGATGCTCGCCGTCTTCACCCACTCGGGCCGGTGGCTCGGGCAGCGCTTCTCGTAGAAGTGTTTCCCCTCGACCCCTTCGGGATAGCGCTTCAGGGTCAGCGGCCGGCCGCGCAGGTGCGGCAGCAGCACCTCGCCGATCCGCGCGTACCAGTCGATCAGCTGTCCCTTGGTGAAGCCCGTCTGCGGGTAGAGCACCTTGTCGAGGTTGGAGAGTTCGAGCTCGCGGTCTTCGACCGTGACCGCGGCTTTGTTGCGCGGCCGCTTGACCGCGGTGGCGGTCAGCGACTCGCCCGCCGGGTCCGTCGCCTGCTCGAGCACGACCTCCTCCGCGGGCTTGTCCTCGCGCAGGCCTTTGAAGGCGCCGTGGCGGACCATCCCCTCCTTCGTCATCTCCCGGAACTCGATCTCGGCGACCAGCCGGGGCTCGACGAAGGTCGCGCCTTTGGGCGGCTTGGCGCCGGCGCCGAAGGGGCTGCTCTTCCGCTCCAGCGGCGCGAGGCGGGCGGCCAGCGCGGTCAGGTCCTGCGCTTTGAACCCGGTCCCGACCTTGCCGCCGTAGCGCAGCACCGGCCTGCCGCCGTCCTCCTCGAAGTAGCCGACCAGGAGCGCGCCAAGGTGGTTGCGGCGCCGGCCTTCGCCGGGGGTCCAGCCGCCGACGACCATCTCCTGCCGGGTCGTGTTTTTCACCTTCAGCCAGGTGCCGGTGCGCTTGCCGGGGCAGTAGATCGAGTCGAGCCGCTTCAGCATCACGCCCTCCAGGCCCTGCTGCTTGCTCGCCGCCAGCAGCTCCTTGGCGTGGCCGACGGCGTAGCCGGGCGTCTGCCAGCTCTCGCCGGAGAGCTCCAGCGCCTCGAGCAGCTCGCGCCGGCGCGTGTAGGGCTCGCCGGTGACGTCCTCGCCGTCCAGGTAGAGAAGGTCGAAGACGACGTAGACGACGGGGTGGGTCTGCATCCGCCGCTTGACGACGTTGGGGTCGGTGTTGTGGATCCGCTGCTGCAGGCGCTCGAAGCTCGGCTTGCCGTTCTCGTCGAAGGCGACGAGCTCGCCGTCGAGGACGGCGTCGTGGGAACCGAGCGCGCGGTGGATCCGCCGCACCTCCGGGTACTGGACGCTGACGTCGTTGAGGTTGCGGGTCTGCAGCGTCACCCGCCCCGGCTGGCAGTAGGCGAGCGCCCGCACCCCGTCCCACTTCACCTCGACCGCCCACTTGCCGTCGTCGGGGGGCAGGGTCGAGAGCCGGGCCAGCATCGGCACGACGTTCTCCGGGAAGGGGTCGCGCTCGCGCGCGGGCGGGTCGATCCGGTGGATCATCCAGTCCTTCTCGGCTTTGCCGGCGCGGAAGAGCGCGTAGCGCCCCTGCAGGCGCTCGCCGTGGAACTCGACCATCACTTTCCCCGGCTCCCACTTCTCCAGCTCGTAGGTGCCGGCGTCCCAGATCTTCATCGTCCCGGCGCCGTACTCGCCCTTCGGGATCTCCCCTTCCCAGTCGAGGTACTCGAGCGGGTGGTCCTCGGTGTGGACAGCCTTGCGGTTCTCGTCGGGGGTCTCCGGGATCCCGTTCGGGATCGCCCAGGAGGCGGCGACCCCCTCGTGCTCGAGCCGCAGGTCCCAGTGCAGGCGGCGGGCGCTGTGTTCCTGGACGACGAAGCGCGGCGCGCCCTTCTTCTTGCGGCGTTTCCTCGGCGCCGGCTCGGCGGTCTTGCCGAAGTCCCGCTTGCGCTCGTACTCGGCCAGCTCGGCTTTGGTCTGTTTCGCCTTCGTCTTCGCCATAGGATCGGTGCTTGCGCTCTACCCGGCTCCGCCTCTCGATTCTCCTCCTGGTGACGTTCGCCTGGCTCTCCGCGGGCAGCGCCTCGGCCGTGCAGCAGGCCGAACCCTTCTTCCCCCGGGCCGGCAGCCGCGCCTACGACGCGCTCCACTACGGCGCCGTCATCTCCTACCAGCGCCGCGACGGAAGCGTCCGCGTGCACGAGTGGATGCTCGCGCGGGCCGAGGCGCCGCTGCGCTCCCTCTCCCTCGATCTCTACGGGCTGCGCGTGCGCGGGGTCCAGGTAGACGGCTCGCCGGCGCGCTTCGAGCACGCCAGGGGCAAGCTGGCGATCCGGGCCCCGGAGGAGATCGAGCCGGGAGAGGAATTCAAGGTGGCTCTCACCTACCGCGGCCGGCCGCAGAGCCTGGTCGACCCCGACGGCGGCCGGGAGGGCTGGCAGCGGACCGACGACGGTGCCCTGGCGGTGGGCGAGCCGCTGGGGACCGCGACCTGGCTCGCCTGCAACAACGTTCCGGCCGACAAGGCGACCTTCGCCTTCGAGATCGTCGTGCCCCGGCCCCTGGTCGCCGTCTCCAACGGGCGCCTCTTCCGGATCGGAGAGCGCGAGTCGAGCCGGCTCTACCGCTGGGAAGAGATGCAGCCGATGAGCCCCTACCTGGCGACGGTCGCGATCAGCCGCGGCCGTCTCGTCAAGAGCCAGGTCGCGGGCATACCGGCCTGGACGGTGGTCGACCCGCGTATGGAGCGGGCGGCCCGGCTGGTGCGGAGAACGCTGCCGGGAGTGATCCGCTTCGAGAGCCGGGTCTTCGGCGACTACCCGTTCGCCTACACCGGCGCGATCCTCGACTACGCGCCGCACCTGGGCTACGCGCTCGAGACGCAGACCCGGCCGATCTACACCTTCGACCCCAGCCGCAGCCTGCTCGTCCACGAGATGGCGCACCAGTGGTTCGGCGACTCGGTCGGGCTCGAGCGCTGGCCCGACATCTGGCTCAACGAGGGCTTCGCCACCTGGGCCCAGTGGTACTTCGCCGAGCGCCACGGCGGCCGCAACGCCGGGCGGGTCTTCGAGGAACTCCTCCGGGAACCCGCGTCCAAAGAAGCGCTCTGGAATCCGCCGCCCGGCCATCCCGGCAGCCCGGAGAACCTGTTCGCCGTATCCGTCTACGTGCGGGGGGCGATGACGCTGGAGGCGCTGCGCCAGAAGATCGGCACCGAGGCGATGGTGCGAGTGCTGCGCACCTGGGCGGCCGAACACCGCTATGGCAACGCGACCACGCGCGAGTTCGTCGATCTCTCCGAGCAGGTCGCCGGCCGGCCGCTCGACGGGTTCTTCCAGCGCTGGCTCTACCAGCGGGGCAAGCCGCGATGACCGCCCGCCTGACCTGGGCGCGCCGGGCCCTGTGCGCCTGCCTCGTTGTCCTGCTCGCGGCGGCGACGGGCGGCTCCGCCTCCGCGCGACCGCCGGCGCTGGAGCCACCGGCCGAGGTGAAGATCGGCAGGGTCCTCGCCGCCGAGGGCCTGCGCTCGATCCTGGTCCCGGTCCGCTACCCGATCCAGCTCGGCGGCCGCAGGGCCGACCTGAGGGTCAGCCTCCTCGACGGCAGCGGCAGGAGGATCCGCGCCTGGCGCCTGCGCGACCCGCTGAGCAGCGGCCTCGAGCGCAGGCCCGAGAGGCGCCGGCGCTTCACCTACGTCCACCGGGTGGCCCTCGGCACGGCCGTGCGCCGGCAGGTGCGGCTCGGTGCGCGGGTGCGGATCGCGGCGCGGGGCCTCCTCGACGCCAACGAGGACGGCAGGCCCGAGTACGGCTCGCGCGACCTGTCCCTGCAGCCGGTCCCCCGCTCTGCGGATGGCGGCGGCGGGCGCTGCAGCAGCGTCCCGGCGGCCCGGGTAAGGCCCGGGCGCAAGGTCGTCGTCGACCTTCCGGCCTGCGAGGCGCGCCGGGACTGGGACCTCCTCACCCGCCCGAAGCGCGGCCGGGCGAAGATCGAGGACGGGCAGCTGACCTACCGCCCGCCGGCGAAGTTCCGCGGCACCGAGACGATCGAACTGGTCGGGCTGGTCCACCCGGGCGGCGCCTCGCGCTCGCAACTGAAGCCGCTCGCCTTCACCGCCTTCCCTGTCACCGTCACCGCCGCCGAAGATCCCGTCGTCCGCGCCCTCGGCGATTCGGTCACCGCCGGCTTCGGCTACTACAGCAACGGCACCCCGATGACGTTCGGGCGGCTGCTCGAATGCCGGCCCGCGGCGAAGGAATACAACGACGCCTGCTCGTCGAACTCGCTCAACACCGCGAGTAGCAGGGGGAAGCTCGAATACGCACCCGACTTCGGCCTCGCCAACGACGTCTCCTGGCCGGCGCAGTGGGCGAACGAGCACGGCGTGACCGACTACGCCAACTTCGCGGTCAGCGGCTCCGAACCCGCCGACTGGGCGCCGGGCGGCGAGCTGCACGCGACCACCGCGCGGATCGAGTCCGAACACCCCGACTACGTGCTGATGACGATGGGCGCCAACCCGCTGCTCTCGGAAATGCTCTTCGGCGTCGACAACATGGGCTGCGCGATCGAGTCCGACGTCCTCGGCGGCTACCGCGAATGCGTCGAAGCGGCGTTCGCCGAAGTGCACCTGCAGGCGAACCTGAAGAGCCTCTACAGCGACCTTGTCGAGAACACCGAGGCGACGATCTACCTGATGCAGTACCACCTCTCGGTGCCCTCGACGGCGCTCGCCTACAGCGCCACCCAGATCGCGATGATGGGCAAGCTGCTGAACCGCGAAATCGCCGCCGTCGCCGCGGAAGTCGACCCGCAGCGCCTGCAGGTCGTCGCCCCGCCCCACTTCAACGTCGGCATCGACATCTCGCCGGTTTACCCCTCGCGCTTCTCCTGCTCCCGCCTCGGCTACGAGGTCGACGGGCCGAGCGTGCAGTCGCGGCCCACCCAGGACGAGCTCGAAATCCTCCACCCGCTCTCCTTCTGCGTCGGGCCGAACGGCGACGCCAGCCCGACCTGGGTGATCGGCGGCGACACCGGCATCCACCCGAGCGCCACCGGCTACACGCAGATGGCCTCGCAGGTGCCGGCGCCGCGGTAGCGGATGCGGTTCCTCGTCGCTCCGGACTCGTTCAAGGGGACCTTCGGCGCCGGCGAGGCGGCGGAGGCGATCGCGAGCGGGCTCGAGGAAGGCGGCGCCGAGGCCGAGCGCTGCCCGGTCGCCGACGGCGGCGAGGGGACGATGGAGGTGCTGCTCCGGGCGCTTGGCGGGGAACGGCAGCGGGCTGCGGTCCACGACCCGCTGCGGCGGCCGATCGAGGCGAGCTTCGGCCTGCTCGGCGACGGCGCGACGGCGATCGTCGAGACCGCCCGGGCCTCGGGCCTGCCGCTGGTCGCCGAGGAGGAGCGCGACGCCGAGCGCGCCGACACCTTCGGCACCGGAGAGCTGATCGCGGCGGCGGTCGAGGCGGGAGCGCAGCGGGTCCTGCTCGCGGTCGGCGGCAGCGCCAGCACCGACGGCGGGGCGGGCGCGATCGAGGCGCTACGGCGAGCCGGGCTCCTGGGGCGGGTCGAGATCGAGGTCCTCTGCGACGTCACCGCCGCCTACGAGGACGCCGCGCGCCTGTTCGCGCCGCAGAAGGGAGCGGACGCGGCTGCGGTCGAGCGCCTGGCGGCGCGGCTCGAAGCGCTCGCCGCCGAGCTCCCGCGCGACCCGCGCGGTGTGCGGATGACCGGTTGCGCCGGTGGGCTCTCCGGCGGCCTCTGGGCCCACGGCGCCCACCTCCGCCCCGGCGCAGCCTTCGTCCTCGACGCGATCGGCTTCGATGCGCGGCTTGTCCGAGTCGACGCGGTGGTCGGCGGCGAGGGCCGCTTCGACTCGCAGAGCCTGGCGGGGAAGGTCGTCGGCGAGATCGCCAACCGCTGCGCCGCTGCCGGCAAGCCGCTGCACCTGGTCGTCGGCGGGAACGCCTTCGAGGCCGAACCGCCGGCCTCCATCTCCTCGATCAGCCAGGCGAGCACGCTGGCAGAGATGCGGCAGGCCGGACGGGCGCTGGCCTAAGCTCGCGGTCGCTTCTGATCAAGGCTTCCTAACCCGGAGCGCCGCAGCCACGTCCGCGGCGACCGCCTCCGGAGCCAGCTGCAACTGCTGTTCGCTGAAGTGGTGGACCGAGTAACCCAGCCGCCGCAGCCGCAGATCGCGTTCGCGGTCGTTCTCGAAGGCGACCGTTCCGCCGTGGGTCGCGTAGCTGTCGGTTTCGACGATCAGACGCGCCGAGCGCCAGAGGAAGTCCACCGTCATCCCCCCGACGAGCACGTTCACCTCGGGGGCTGGCAGCCCGTAGCGGCGACAGAGCCGCAGGAAGTACCGCTCCAGGTCGCTTCGCGTCCGGTCGCTCTTGATCTCCCCCAACCCCAAGCCGAGGAACTCGGCCTCACGGATAGCGCGTCGCACGAGATGAGGCGCCAGCGTCGCCTGGATATCCCGAAGCGTCCGCGCCACCGTCGTCACCGGGATCCGATCGCGCACGATCATCCAGGGAGCTAGGCGCCTTAGTGGACCACTGGTTGACCAAGGCGCCTTGCTCAGCGATGCGCATCGATGGATGCGGATGCCTTGCTGGCGCTTGCGTCCGTTTTGAGTAGGGGCCGTGACGTCAATGGGTCCTTCGAGCGGTCGCAGTAGGCCCCAGTGGACAGCGGCGGCTCCATGGCTCAGTACGGCGGCGGGACCGCAAGCAAGCACCGCAGCCATCCACCTCGCCTCTTCACTGGGCGGTTTGTGACCGACGGCGTAGATGCCGCGATGGATGCGATGAAGGCGGCCGGCACGCGCCCGCTTGGCGATCGCGCTCTTCGTCAGTCCCACCTCGACGAGCTGCCTTATCGTGACGATCCCATGCTGCACTCCGGCGATGCGCGCAATCCGCAGATCGACCGAGGCGCTTTGGTGAACCATGAGGACACTAAGGCGCCTCGCCCTCTCGTTCTCCCCCCTCTTAGAGAGGAAGGCGCCTATGAATCCGCTCGTTGCGGAGCCGCCGCCGAGCAGGTGCGGACGCGGGTCTGGAGGAGCTTGGTCCCGTCGACGAAGTAGGAGAGGGCCCGCAGCTCGAGCCGCCCGCCCCCGCAGCTCGCCGTCAGGAACCGCTTGCCGATCCGCAACGAGTAGCCGGTGATCGAGCCAGCGCCGTTGGCAATCTTCGGCACCGCGGCCGTTGCGATCCAGCCGACCCGACCCTCGTCGACCTTGCGGATCGTGATCGGGATCGCCACTTCTCTGGCCACGGGAGATGGGAGAGAAGCATTGGCGAGAAGCCGTCGCACCATCCCCTTGCGACCGCCGTTGTAGAGGCTCAGGTCGCCGGTCGCCGTCTGCGGCGGCTGTTCCGGTAATTCGACCTCGACGGTGAGCTTGCCGTGGCCGATGACGGCATCGCCGCAGAAGTCTTCGTCTGGGGCTTGCGCGAGAGCTTCGTCGGGCTGACCTTGAAATCGAAGGTCGGGACAAACGGAGTGCCGATGTCGATGCCCCCGGCACTCTCGCTTGCGGCGCCAATCGCCACTGCCACAAGCGCGGCCACCGCCCACCCCCTCATTCAGCCTGCCGGCGTGCAGGGACGGGTCACGGTGCCCGTCACCTTTGGCGCGCTGCCGGCGAAGACGGCGGTGCCTCGGGCCTGCAGCTTTCCGTCAGCGCAGGTCGCCCTGATGATCCCCTTGTTCAGGGTGAGGGTGAAGAAGACGACGGAGCCGGCGCCGCCGGCGATCTTCGGGACGGCGGCGGTCGAGAGCAGCCCGTAGCGACCCTTGTGGATCTTCTTCACCTTCACCGTGGTGACGACCGCCGCGGTCACCGGGGCGGTGAGGAAAGCGTGGACGAAGATGGTGGTGACGCCGCCCTTGCTGCCGCCGTTGAAGGCGGACAAATCTGAGTGGGCGGTCAGGGGCGGGCTTTCGGGGAACTGGACCTCGACGTCGGTCTTGCCGCTGCCGATCAGGGCCGGGCCGCAGGCTTTGCGGGCGGCCTCGGTGGTGGTCGACTGGATCTTTCCGGAGCTGCAGGTTGGGAGCCCCTCGACGTGGAGGGCGGCGTGCTTGTCGCCTTCGATGAGGAATTCCCGCAGGGCCGGCGGGTGTGGTTCGGTCTCGCTCAACGACTTCACTTTCGCAGCGACGTTGAAGCTGATCGGCGTCGGCTTGGTCCGCGAAAGCTTCTTCGGCGCGAAGCCGCCGTTGTATTCGACTTCGAGATCGCCGACCCGGGCGTGCTGCCACGGCGCCGCGGCCGCCGCGGCCACGACCAAGAGTGCCGCTGCGACGGCGGCGAGGACGAACCCCGTTGACCTTCCCCAAAACCTGTTCATGACTACCTCCCGCCACTCACCATATGGCCGATTGCACGGGTGTCAACAACAGTGGAGTTCCTTGTGCAGCGAGTGAGAGACTGAGCCGGTGCGAGTGCTCGCGATAGTCCACCAGCGCGATGCCGGGCCCGGTGTGTTCGCGGAGGCGATCGCCGAGGCCGGCGGTCGCCTCGACGAGTGGACGCTGGCCGAGCGACCGGAGCCGCCGGCCGACCCGCTCGGCTACGAGGCGGTCTTCGTCCTCGGCGGGGCGATGAACGTGGACGAGGGGGAGCGGCACGGGTGGATCGCCGAGGAGGAGGCGCTGCTGCGGGAGCTGCTGGCGCGCGAGGTGCCGCTGCTCGGCCTCTGCCTCGGCGGGCAGCTGCTGGCAGCGGCGGCCGGGGCGCAGCCGCACCGCGGCGCTCGCCCGGAGATCGGCTGGCACCAGGTCGAGGTGACGCCCGAGGGCGCCGACGACCCCCTGCTCGGTCCCCACGCCCCCAGCTTCGAGGCCTTCGGGTGGCACAGCTACGAGTTCCCGCTGCCGCCCGGCGCCGTCCCGCTCGCCCGCAGCGAGGTCTGCCTCCAAGCCGCCCGCCTCGGCGAGCGCGCCTGGGCCCTGCAGTTCCACCCCGAGGTCAGCCGCGCCGACGCCCTTCACTGGGTCGACGACTACGAGGCCGACCCCGACGCCGTCCGCATCGGCATCGACCCGGCGGTGCTGGGGCCGGAGACCGAAGCGAAGATCGGGCCGTTCAACGAGCTCGGCCGCGAGCTCTGCCGCCGCTGGCTGGCGACGGTCTAGTCGACCTGGATCGGGGTCAGGTAGGCGGCGGAGAGGCCGCCGTCGACGAGGAAGGTGCTGGCGGTGACGAAGGTGGAGTCGTCGCTGGCGAGGAAGAGGGCGGCCTTGGCGATCTCTTCGGGCTCGCCGAAGCGGCCCATCGGGATGTGGACGAGGCGCTTGGCGGCGCGCTCGGGGTCCTTGGCGAAGAGCTCCTTGAGCAGGGGCGTGTTGACCGGGCCCGGGCAGAGGGCGTTGACGCGGACGCCGCGGTCGCCGAACTCGACCCCGAGCTCCCGCGAGAGGGCGAGGACGCCGCCCTTCGAGGCCGTGTAGGAGATCTGCGACACCGCCGCGCCCATCGTCGCGACGAAGGAGGCGACGTTGATGACCGAGCCGCCGCCGTTCTCCAGCAGGTGCGGGATCCCGTGCTTGCAGCAGAGGAAGACACTGCGCAGGTTGACGTCCTGGACCCGCTGCCAGGACTCGAGCGAGGTCTCCAGGACCGAGCCGTCGTCGGTCGGGTTGATGCCGGCGTTGTTCATCAGCACGTCGATGCGGCCGAACTGCCCGGCGGCCTCGGCCAGGGCGTTCCGCACCTGCTCCTCGTCGGCGACGTCGGCGGCGATCGTCAGCGCCCCGGTCGCCTGCTCGGCGTCGAGGTCGATGCCGACCACGGTCGCCCCCTCGGCCGCGAACAGCCGCGCCGACTCGGCGCCGATACCGCTCGCCGTCCCGGTGACGACGCACACCTTTCCCGCAAGCCGACCCGTCATCAGCCCCCCTCTTCGGTCGCGTAGTACACGTTCTTGACGTCGGTGTAGTGCTCGAGCGCATCGGGCCCCAGCTCCCGTCCGACGCCGGACTGCTTGAAGCCGCCGAAGGGCGTGGAGACGCGGACCGAGGTGTTGGAGTTGATCGAGATCACCCCGGTGTCGATCGCCCGCGCCACCCGCAGCGCCCGCGCCCCGTCGCCGGTCCAGATCGAGCCCGAGAGTCCGTAGATCGTCTCGTTCGCGAGCCGCACCGCCTCGGCCTCGTCGTCGAAGGGGACGACGCAGGCAACCGGGCCGAAGATCTCCTCGGCGGCGGCGCGGTCGTCGTTGGCGACCGGCGCCAGCACGGTCGGCGGGAACCAGTAGCCGGGACCGTCGGGGGCGCTGCCGCGAATCGCGACCGGAGCGCCCTCGGGGACGTAGGAGGCAACCGCCTCGCGCTGGCCGGCGGAGATCAGCGGCCCCATCTGCGTCCCCTCGTCCAGCGGGTCGCCGACCGCGATCCCCTCGACCGCCGGCTGCAGCGCCGCGAGGAAGTCGTCGACCGCGCCGCGCTCGACCAGGATCCGCGAGCGGGCGCAGCAGTCCTGGCCGGCGTTGCCGAAGACCGCCATCGGAGCGGCGGCCGCCGCGGCCTCGATGTCGGCGTCGGCGAAGACGACGTTGGCCGACTTTCCGCCCAGCTCCAGCGTCACCCGCTTGACCGTCTGCGCGGCGCCGGCGGCGATCCCGCGGCCGACTTCGGTCGAGCCGGTGAAGGCGATCTTGGCGACATCGGGATGCTCGACCAGGCGCCGGCCGCAGACGCTGCCGGGACCGGCGACGACGTTCAGCACGCCCTCCGGCAACCCCGCCGCGAGCGCGATCTCCTCCAACTCCAACGCGGTCAGCGGCGTCAACTCCGCCGGCTTCAAGACGACGCAGTTGCCGGCCGCGAGCGCCGGCGCCACCTTCCAGGAGGCGATCGTCAGCGGGAAGTTCCAGGGGACGATCAGGCCGACGACGCCGAGCGGCTCGCGGAAGGTCATGTCGACGCCGCCGGCGACCGGGATCGTCTGCCCCAGCAGCCGCTCCGGCGCCCCCGCGTAGTAGCGGAAGGTCTCGACCACCATCCCGATCTCGCCCCGCGCGTCGCCGATCGGCTTGCCGGCGTTCCGCGCCTCCAGCCGCGCCAGGTCCTCGTGCCGCGCCTCGATCGCGTCGACGAGTCCGCGCAGCAGCTTCGCCCGGTCCGCCGGCGCCACCGCCCGCCAGGCACCAAACGCCGCCTTCGCCCGCGCCACCGCCGCGTCGACCTCCTCCGCCCCGGCCCGCGGCACCTCGGCCATCACCGCCTCCGTCGCCGGCTCGATCACCTCGATCACGCTCACGCCGCCCCCTCCCTCGATGCCGACGGGCCGATTTCCCTCCATATAGGGGTACTTTCGTCCCGTCGGCCGCTGGGGGTGGGGGGTTCGGCGCGGGCCGCGTCCACGAGGGCGCTGATCACCTGACTCTCCTCGTCCTCCTCGGGGTGCCAGACGACGCCGAGGGCGAATTGCTTGCCGGGCAGCTCGATCGCCTCGGGGAGATCGTCCTCGGCCGACCATCCCGTCACTCGCAGTCCCTCCCCGAGCTGGTCGACCCCCTGGTGGTGGTGGGACCAGACGACGAAGCTCTCGACACCCGCCGCGGTGCAGGCGAGCGATTCGGGCTCGAGGCGGATGTGGTGCTTGCTGAAGGTCCCGGCCGTGGTCCGGTGCGTCTCCGCGCCCAGGCTCTCCGGCAGGTGCTGGACCAGCGTCCCGCCCAGCGCCACGTTCAGCAGCTGCATGCCGCGGCAGATCCCCAGCACCGGCATGTCGCGCTCCAGCGCCCGCCGCGCCAGCGCCAGCTCGAAGGCGTCGCGGTCGGGCCAGGTGCCCTTCGTCTCGGGATGGGGCTCGGCGCCGTAGCTCGACGGGTCGATGTCGGCGCCGCCGGCCAGCATCAGCGCGTCGACGCGCTCGAGCAGCAGGTCGGGGTCCGCGAGCGCCGCCTCGTCGGGCGGCAGCACGATCGCGATCCCGCCCGCCCGCTGCACGCAGCGCACGTAGGCGCGCGGCGCCAGCGTCACTTCATAGCCATCCCAGACGCCCCAGCTGACCCGCTCGACCGCCGCGCAGATCCCGACCGCCGGCGCGCGCTCGCCCGCCGCGCCGGTCATAGCCGCTCGAAGCCCCGGTAGCGCTCCCAGTCGGTGACGGCCGCCTCGAAGGCCTCGATCTCGACGCCGGCGCGGTTCAGGTAGTGGTCGACGACCTCGTCGCCGAAGGCCTCCCGCGCCACCTCGCTCGCCGCGAAGGCGTCCCGCGCCGCGTAGATGTTCGACGGCACCCGCGGCTTGTCGGACTCATACGCGTTGCCCTCGAAGACCTCCTCCAGCGGCAGCTCGGCGTCGACCCCGTGCAGCCCGGCGGCGATCATCGCGCTCAGCGCCAGGTAGGGATTGACGTCGGCGCCGGGCAGCCGGTTCTCCACCCGCAGCCCCTCGCCGTGGCCGACCACCCGCAGCGAGCAGGTGCGGTTGTCCCGCCCCCAGGCGATCGCGGTCGGCGCGAAGGAGCCCTTGGCGAAGCGCTTGTAGCTGTTGACGTGCGGCGCGTAGAGCAGCGTCAGCTCCTCCATGCACGCCAGCTGCCCGGCGACGAAGCGCTCGAACAGCTGCTGGTCGGCGGCGAAGGCGTTGCCCCCGTCCTCCCCGCCCAGCGAGCAGTGGATGTGGCACGAATTGCCCTCGCGCTCGTTGAACTTGGCCATGAAGGTGATCGCGTGCCCCTCCTGGGCGGCGATCTCCTTGGCCCCGTTCTTGTAGATCGCGTGGTTGTCGGCGCTCCGCAGCGCCCCGTCGTAGCGGAAGTTGATCTCGTGCTGGCCGAGGTTGCACTCGCCCTTGGAGTTCTCGACTTCCATCCCCGCCCCGGCCATCTCGTTGCGGATCCGCCGGATCAGCGGCTCCACCCGCGAGGTCCCCAGCAGCGAGTAGTCGATGTTGTAGAGGTTGGCCGGCTCGAGCTCGTGGAAGCCCTTGCGCCAGGCCTCCTCGTAGGTGTTGCGGAAGACGATGAACTCGAGCTCCGTCGCGGCCTTTGCGGAGAAGCCGCGCTCTTGCAGCCGTCGCAGCTGCCGGCGCAGGATCTGCCGCGGCGAGGCGGCGACTTCGCGCCCGTCGGACCACTGCACGTCGGCCATCACCATCGCCGTCCCTGGCAGCCACGGGATCATCCGCAGCGTCTCCAGGTCGGGGACCATCTCGAAGTCGCCGTAGCCGGTGTCCCAGGAGGACATCGCGTAGCCGCCGACGGTTTCCATGTCGACGTCGACCGCGAGCAGGTAGTTGCACCCCTCCGCCCCGTGCTCGAGAACGTCGCCGAGGAAGTGGCTCGCGGTCAGCCGCTTGCCCTGCAGGCGCCCCTCCATGTCGGCGATCGCGAGCAGCACGGTGTCCACCGCGCCATCCGCGACCGCCTTCTTCAGCTCCTCGACGGTCATGCCGGAAACGTTACGCAGCGGCGCTTACGGGTTGCCGGGACCGACTGCGGGCTCGGCGCCGAGCGCTTCCTCGATTTCGGTCTCCCGCACCTGCCCGGTGAAGTGCTTGCGGGCGCTGGCGAACCATCCGATCGCGGCCAGGAGGATGACGACCCCCACCATAAGCGGCGCGTAGTTGAACGACTCCCAGGTGAATTCGTCGTTCCACGGCACCGCCAGCGGCGTGAACGGGAGGCAGAAGATGACCGTGATCAGCCCCACCCAGAAGGTCGCGAAGCTGTTCATCCACCTGTACTTGCGCCCGTTGTTCCAGGGGCCGGGCTCGAAGTCGTCCCCCTTGCGCCAGCGCAGGAAGATCGGGATCACGTAGGCGATGTAGAGGCCGATGACGGCGATCGAGACGACCGCGAAGAAGGCGAAGGGCACGTTTTCGCCGTTCCCCTTCAGCGCCGGCAGGGTGATCAGCAACGCCGCGGTCGCCATCGCCAGCACGGCGTAGATCGGGACCCGCTCGGAGTTGACGGTGGAGATCTTCGACGAGGCGCGGTCCCCGAAGCCTTTGTCGCGCGAGAAGGCGTAACACATGCGCGAGGCACTGGTCAGGCAGGCGGCGCCGCAGAACAGCTGTCCCACCACGGAGATGATGAGGACGAACTTGCCCCAGCCCGTCCCGAGCGCTTCGGTCAGCAAGGTCGGCGCGAACCCGAGCGCTTCGTTGGCCCCGTCGACGTTGGTGACCGCGAAGGTGATCGCCAGCAGCACGATCCAGCCGATCAGCGCCGAGTAGAAGATCGAGCGCCAGACGCCCTTCGCCGCCGCTTCGGAGGCCCCGTGCGTCTCCTCGGAGATGTGGGCGGAGGCGTCGAAGCCGGTGATCGTGTACTGGGTCAGCAGGAACCCGAGCGGCAGCACGTAGAACCAGTACATGCCGTCGCTGAAGCCGCTGTTGTTGATCCGGTGGCCGAAGACGAAGCTGAAGCTCTGGTGGCCGTCGGGGACGACGATGAGGACGATGACGATCGCGGCGACGCCGATCACGTGCCACCAGACCGAGATGCTGTTGACCAACGAGAGCATGTGGGTTCGCCGCACGTTGACGATCGTGTGCGCGGCGAGGATCAGCGCGAAGAGGAGGAAGACCTCGCCGAGGATGTGCACTTCGTCGCCGAAGTTGACCCCGAGCAGGTTCACTTCGTAGAGGCCGAGAACGACGTTGAGGAAGGTCGCGCAGGCGTAGTCGACCGAGGCCAGGACTGCCACCAGGCCGATCAGGTTGAACCAGCCGGTGAACCAGGCCCAGATCGGTCCGCCGAGCCGCCCCGACCACCAGTAGATGCCGCCGGCGGTCGGGTAGGCGGAGACCAGCTCGGCCATGCAGAAGCCGATGATCAGGATCGGGATCGAGATCAGCGGCCAGCCGATCGAGATCGCGATCGGGCCGCCGTTGTTCCAAGCCTGACCGTAGGTCGTGAAGCAGCCGGCGAGGATCGAGATGATCGTGAACGAGATCGCGAAGTTGGAGAACCCGCTCCAAGCCCGGTTCAGCGACTGTTTGTAGCCGAGTTCGGCTAGGCGCTGTTCGTCACTGCTCGGGGACGACACACTGCTCTCCATCGACCTTCTCCCTTCCCTGAGCCTTCCCAAGCCCGTGGATAAAAGGTTCAACGAACCGACCTATAAGGTGAGAGCGAGCCTAAGACCGCCCTTGACCCGTGTCAATGGGCCGGTACAGAATCTCTCTCCAGCTTCTTGTACCCGCCTTCATGGCTTCCCTAGCAGACACCCTTGGACCGATTTCGGCGCGGCTGGGCGAGCTCGAAGGGGACCCGGTCCCGCTCGAGGGCGGGATCACCAACCGCAACTACCGGGTGCGGTTCGCCGGCGAGGACGTGGTCGTGCGGCTGCCGGGGAAGGACACCGGGCTGCTGGAGATCGACCGCGGCGCCGAGAAGGCGGCGGGCGAGCTGGCCGCGCGGGCGGGGGTCGGGCCGGCGGTGGTGGCGATGCTCGAGGACCCGCCCTGCCTCGTGACCGAGTTCGTCGCCGGCGAGACGATGGAGGCGGAGGAGCTGCGCGAGCCGGCGGCGCTGGCCGAGGTGGCGGCGGCGCTGCGGACCCTGCACGGCCGCGAGGAGCGGCTGCCGGTCGAGTTCTCGAGCTTCCGCATCGTCGAGGTCTACGCGGCGCGGATGGCCGACCGCGGCGCCGAGGTCCCGAGCTCGTATGAGTGGGCGCTGGCGGCGGCGCACCGGATCGAAGCCGCCCTCGTCGGCCCCGAGCACGACCCCGTCCCCTGCCACGACGACCTCCTCGCCGCCAACTTCATCCGCTCGCCACGGGGGGTGCGGATCGTCGACTGGGAGTACGCGGGGATGAACGACCGCTTCTTCGACCTCGGCAACTTCGCCGTCAACAACGGGCTCGACGGGAGCCAGGAGGCGGCGTTGCTAACCGCCTACTTCGAGGCGCCCGCGAGCGACCGTCGGCTCGCCTCGCTGCGGCTGATGCGGTTCATGTCCGACTTCCGCGAGGCGATGTGGGGAGCTGTGCAGAGCACGATCTCCGACCTCGACTTCGACTTCTCCGAGTACTGCGCGAAGCACTTCGAGCGGATGCGCGAGTCGGCCGCCGAGGGGCGGCTGGAGGCGCTGCTGGAGGAGGCCGCCGGTGCCCCGAGCTGAGCTGCCCGGCCGCGCTCGCTGCGTCATCGTCGGAGGCGGCGTCGGCGGCGCCTCGCTCGCCTACCACCTGGCGAAGCTGGGCTGGGAGGACGTGGTCCTGCTCGAGCGCTCGCAGCTGACCTCGGGCTCGACCTTCCACTCGGCGGGGCTGGTCGGGCAGCTGCGCGGCTCGGTCTCGCTGACGAAGATGATGATGCACTCGGTCGAGCTCTACCGGCGGTTGAAGGCCGAGTCCGAGTTCGACCCCGGCTGGGTCGAGTGCGGCGGCATCCGCCTCGCCTCCAGCGAGGAGCGGATGGAGGAGCTGCGCCGCCAGGCCGGCTGGGCGAAGACCTTCGGCCTGCCGCTGGAGCTGATCTCGGCCGAGGAGGCGAAGGAGATGTTCCCGCTGATGTCGACCGAGGGCGTGCTCGGCGCCGCCTGGCTGCCGACCGACGGCTACATCGACCCCGCGCAGCTGACCTACGCCCTCGCCGACGGCGCCCGCCAGGGCGGTTGCCGCATCTTCACCAACACGCGGGTGACCGGGATCGACGTCCGCGGCGGCCGCGTCTGGGGCGTGCGGACGGACAAGGGCGAGGTCGAGGCCGAAGTCGTCGTCGACGCCGGCGGCATGTACGCGGCCGAGATCGCCCGCATGGCCGGCGTCCGCGTCCCGGTGATCCCGATGTCCCACCAGTACCTCGTCACCCAGCCGCACGACGCCGTCCGCGAGGCGCGCCAGTCCGCCGAGGCGGGGTCGAGCTTTGGCCTCCATGGGAGGCCTAACCTCAACCACACCCGTGGGCATTTGCCCACCCTGCGGGATCCCGACCTGCTCGTCTACTACCGCGAGGACGGGGACGGGCTGGTGATGGGCGGGTACGAGCGGCGCAGCGAGCCGGCCTTCCTGCCGCAGGGGACGGGACGAGTGGAGGCGATCCCGGCCGACTTCAACGGGCGCCTGCTGGAAGAGGACTGGGAGCGGTTCGAGGAGATCACCGAGAACTCGAAGCGCCGCGTCCCGGCGATGGAAGACATCACCGTCACGAAGCTGATCAACGGGCCCGAGGCGTTCACGCCCGACAACGAGTTCTGCCTCGGCGAAACCGAGGTCGCCGGCTTCTTCGTCTGCGCCGGCTTCTGCGCCCACGGCCTCGCCGGCGCGGGCGGGGTCGGCAAGGTCATGGCCGAGTGGATCGTCGACGGCGAACCGAGCCTCGACCTCTGGCACATGGACGTCCGCCGCTTCGGCGCCCAGTACCGCTCCCCCGCCTACACCCACGCTCGGATCGAGGAGACCTACGAGACCTACTATGACATCCGCTACCCCAACCACGAGCGGCGGGCGGGGCGCCCGCTGCGGATGTCCCCGGCGAACGCCTGGCACCGCGAGCACGGCGCCGCCTTCGGCGAGAAATCCGGCTGGGAGCGGGTCAACTGGTACGAAAACAACGCCGCCGCTGGGGACGAGGGGCTGCGGCCGCGCGGCTGGGCCGGGCAGCACTGGTCGCCGGCGATCGGGGCCGAGCATCGGGCCACGCGCGAGGCGGTCGCGCTCTTCGACGAGAGCTCCTTCGCGAAGCTGGAGATCGAGGGCGAGGGGGCGGAGACCTTCCTGGAAATCCTCTGCGACAACCGCGTCGCCCGCGACGTCGGCCAGATCACCTACACGCAGATGCTGAACGGGCGCGGCGGGATCGAGTGCGACTTCACCGTGGCGCGGCTGGCCGAGGACCGCTTCTCGATCGTCACCGGCACCGCCTTCGGCAACCACGCCCGCGAGTGGATGCGCCGCCACCTGCCCGACGGCGACGAGGTGCGGATCCGCGACGTCACCTCGCAGTGGGCCTGCTTCGGGATCTGGGGGCCGCGGGCGCGCGAGGCGCTGCAGCCGCTGACGCCGCAGGACCTCGGCAACGACGCCTTCCCTTACATGTCGCTGCGGGAGACGACGGTCGGCAACGTGCCGGTGCGGATGCTGCGGGTCACCTACGTCGGCGAGCTCGGGTGGGAGATCTACTGCCCAGCGGAGTACGGGCTCGGGCTCTGGCGGGAGCTGTGGGAGGCGGGCCAGCCGCACGGGATGGCGGCAGGCGGCTACCGGGCGATCGACAGCCTGCGCCTGGAGAAGGGGTACCGCGTCTGGGGCGCCGACATCACCCCGGACGAGACTCCCTACGAGGGCGGCGTCGGCTTCTGCGTCAAGCTCGACAAGCCGACCGGGTTCGTCGGCGGGGAGGCGCTGCGGGAGGCGAAGGAGCGCGGGCCGCGCAAGCGCCTGCGCTGCCTCACCCTCGCCGACCCGCGCTCGATCACGCTCGGCAACGAGCCGGTGCGGGTCGGCGGCAAGATCGTCGGGCGGGTGACCAGCGGCGGCTACGGCTACACGGTCGAGCGCTCGATCGCCTATGCCTACCTGCCGCCGGAGCGCTCGGAGCCGGGGACCGCGGTCGAGGTCGAGATCTTCGGCCGCTGGGTCGAGGGCGAGGTCGCGACCGAGCCGCTCTTCGACCCGAAGGGCGAGCGCGTCCGCGCCAAGGCGCTTTAGTCGACCCCTGGTTCACTAAGGCGCCTCGCCTAAACGGCGACGGGCACCGGCAACAGCCCGGCGAGGATCAGCTCGGTCCCCTCGGTGTGCTCGCGCATCAGCTTCGCGGCTTTGGCGCCGTCGCCCTTGCGCAGCGCCTTCAGCAGCTTCGCGTGCTGCTCGTTGGAGATCGCGAGGACCTCGGGCGGGTGGGCGATCAGCGCGATCAGGTCGCTCATCTGCGCCTGTACGTCGGTCATCGCGCTCAGCAGCCGCGGCGAGTGCGCGGCCTCGGCGATGCCGATGTGGAAGCGGATGTCGATCCGCCGGTACTCCTCGAAGTCCTCGAGCTCGCCGGCCATCCTCTTCACCAGCTCCGCCAGGCGGTCGAACTCCGCCTCCTCCCCCCGCTCGGCGGCCAGCACCGCGGCGCCCGACTCGATCGCCACGCGGTAGTCGAGCACCGCCCAGGCCCCCTGGCCCAGCGGCTCCCCCGCGCTTTCGGCCAGCGGCGGCCGCTCGGCGACGAAGGTCCCGCCGGTCCGCCCCCGCTGCGAGACCAGGTGCCCGCTCTGGACCAGCGCCGTCAGCGCCTGCCGCAGCGTCGAGCGGGAGATCCCCAGCCGCTGCGCCAGTTCCCGCTCCGGCGGCAGCTTGTCCCCGGGCGCCAGCAGTCCCAGCCGAATCGCGCTCCCCAGCCGCTCGACCGTCTCCTCAAACGTGCTCGCCGGCCGCACCGGCATGAACACAGCCTCGACCGCCGCGTCCCTCTCCATGCGACAACCGTAGCGCCGGCTAGGAATCCATGTAGCGGTTGAACGCTTCGCGCGCGAGTTCGCTGAGCGACTTGCCTTCCTTGTCAGCCCGCGCCCATGCGGCTTTGTGCAGCTCCGGCGGAACCCGGAAGCTGACGCGGGGCGAGAGGCCGTTGGGGCCGAGGGAGGGGCGGCCGACGTAGCGGCGGCTCCACGTCGACAGGTCCGGCGGGTTCTTCTCGAAGTCTTCCGCCATTTCTTCCGCGACCTTCTCCGTGATCACTTTGCCTGAATTCGTGACCCACCGAAGCTCCTCTTCGGTCTCCTTGCTCCCTTTGTTCACTTTCGCCATGAGCGTGCCTCCTCGTAGAAACCTTTGAATCGATCCCTCAGGTTCATCGCGTGAATCACCAAGAATTCCTCTTCGTTGCGTTCGGCGGCCATGACCTCGATCGCGACCTCCTCGAGATCATCGCCGAGGAATACAACTCGCTGGTCAACAACAGAGTGCAGCCCCCTCCGATGATGCTTGACGATCTGAAAACCGCAATGCTCGATGACGTGCAGCGAGCGCTCGCGAGAGATCCGGTGCTTGGTAGCGGACCGCGTAAAGGTGATCTTGGCTTCCTCTGGCCAGACATTCTGTCGGACAGAATAGATCCCCTCCGGGTCCAGCTCCTTCCGCAGCACCCTCATCAAGAGCCAGGGCGGGTTGACCTCTTCGTATCTGGTTTTCGGGACGAAGACGAAGGCGCGGCCGTCGTCGGCGAGGTGGAGGTAGGCGCGGGTCCAGTAGTGCTTGTAGACCTGGATGCGAGTGCCGTCAGCGAGCAGGACGGCGCCCATCCACATGAAATCGACGACGTGGTCGGGGGCAAGGCTCAGCAGCGGCTCCCATTCGGGCGCCGGGACTTTGAGCATCCGGCCTCTGATGGCTCTCCGGGCGGGCACGGGGGCAACCTCCCGAGGAAGCTGTGACCGAACAAGACGCGGGAATGCCGCTTGTGGAAATTCTCTGTCGCTGATCAGTCACTTCCGTGGTAGCCGCGGATTCCCCGTGCGGAGGCGCCGGCGCCTCCGAGTAGCGACTAGAACGACCGGCTAAGGATTCCTGACCGGTAGTAGGGTGGTTCGATGCCGACCTTCGCCGTCCGCTTCAAGGGATTGATGACGGGGCAGGAGCGCGAGCGCCTCGGCGCGGCCGGGATCAAGCTCGAGGGCAGCCGCTCCTCGATGGTCGCCGGCGATCCGGAGACCGGGACCGTCCGCACCGGCCGCCCGATCTACACCGTCGCCGTCGAGGCCGCCTCCGAAGACGAGGCGCTGGCCCGCGTCCGCGAGGCGATCGAACCCGACACCTCCAACTTCTCCGGCTGGGAATCCGGCCCGCTCTAGCCGCTCGCCGCACCGCGACTGATCCTGGCTCATTACGTACCCCGGTGTCAGCAGTACCACTTAGCCGAGGCTAACTGTTTAGATCGGATAGTTTGGCGGCACTTGGTGATTTCCCTAGTATGTTCGCCATCGGCGGCAAGGGGTCATCGAGAGGGAGCTCGCGCGGGGAGAAGGACCAACGGTCGCAGTTGGCCGAGCGTCTGCGGGCGCGCGCCCCGGAGATCCAGCAGGCGATCCTCGATCGCCTCGACGGCCTGGAGGGTGACACCCCGGTCCGCGCGCCGGATTACCTGCACGGCTTGAACGAAGCCGTCCGCAGAGGAGTGGAGTACGGAATCGAAGTGATGGCGGTCGGTGCGGAGCGCGCCGAACCCGCACCGCTGGCCCTGCCCTCGCAGGTCCGGATGGCTGCCCGCCACCGGATCCCGCTCGCCCACGTCATCCGTCGCCTCACCGTCGCCAAGGGCAGCTTCCAGCAGTTCGTGCTGGAGGAGGCGGCCGCGATCTCCGACCTCGGTCCGGGTCAGCTCGCCGACGCCCTGGCGGCCCAAGAGTGCGTCCTCCAGCGGCTGATCGCGACCGCCTCCGAGGAACACCGGCGGGAGACCGCGGCGCCCGCCCCGACCCGAGAGGCCCGCGCCGCCGAACGGGTGCGGCGCCTGCTCGCCGGCGAGCAGGTCGATGCCTCCCTCCTCGAATACGACCTCTCGGGACACCACCTCGGCCTCGTCGCCCGCACCGCGGCGGCCCACCCTCTCCTGCGGCAGCTCAGCGCCGAGGTCGACGGCAGGCTCCTGGCCGTCGCTCCCAACGAGGGCGAAACCTGGGCCTGGATCGGCGCCCGCCGCCCGATCGACGTCGAGCCGGTCCTCAGGTGGGCAAGGGATTCCTGGCCGGACTCGACCCCGCTCGGCGTCGGCGAGGTCGCCGCCGGCCTCTCCGGATGGCGGCGGACCCACCGCCAGGCCCAGGCCGCGGCCGGTCTCGGCCGGGCGGGCTCGCACGCCGTCCTCAGATACCGCGACGTGGCGATGATCGCCGCCGCCGCAAAAGACCCTCTGCTGGTCGCCTCCCTCCGGGAGCTCTACCTGGCCCCCCTGGCCGAGAAGGGCCACCGGGCCGTGCCGCTGCGCGAGACCCTCCGCGCCTACTTCGCAGCCGAAGGCAACGCCAGCTCGGCCTGCTCGGCCCTCGGGGTCAGCCGCCAGACCGTGGCTAACCGCCTGCAGACGGTCGAAGAACGCCTTCAGCACCCCCTGGCCAAGTGCGCCGACGCACTCCAGGTGGCCCTGAGCCTCGAGGAGCTGGGCCACTTTCCAGATCTGCCCAACTCCCGTTCCTGAGATCTGACTTTCTGCGCGCCACGCGTGCGTCGCGCCTTCCTAGGGTGGCGGGGGAGAACTTCGCCCAAAGGGACATGTAGACGAAAGGTTGCGCTAGGATCATGACTGTGACTACCCCAAGGGACCCGGGCACCGAGGCCCGGATCGACGAACTCATCAAGAAGGTCGACGATCTCGCGCTAGTGGAGCTGAAGGTCGAAATGACCGCCGGCTTCAAAAGGCTCGACGAAAGATTTGAGAAGGTCGACGAGCGGTTCGACAGGGTCGACGAGCGGTTCGACAGGGTCGACGAGCGGTTCGACAGGGTCGACGAGCGGTTCGAGAAGGTCGACGAGCGGTTCGAGAAGGTCGACGAGAGGTTCGACAGGGTTGACGAGAAGTACGACCGTAAGTTCGACCGGCTGGCTTTTCTTCTACTGACTGGCGCCATAGTGATGATCACCGCTCTGCTCGGCGTCATCGCCACCTTGGCCGCCACCCTCATCCACGTCTTCTAGCTCAGGGCCGCGCGCCTTTCGTTCCTGATTTTTTGCTTTCTGCGCGCCACGCGTGCGTCGCGCCTGCCTAGGCTCGGCTCCAGGATCTCGACCGAGCACATGCAGACGAAAGGTTGCGCTAGGATCATGGCTGTGACGACTCCGAAGGAAACGAGGACCGACTCTCCCACGGCCGACCTCAGCAAGAAGGTCGAGGTCGGCTTCGCGCAGATGGAGGCCGGCTTCAAGCGGGCAGACGAGCGGATGGACGCGCTCGACAAGAAGATGGACGCTGGATTCGAGAAGGCGGACAAGAAGATGGACGCTGGATTCGAGAAGGCGGACAAGAAGATGGACGCTGGATTCGCCAGGGTGGATTCGGACATCCGCGAACTCCGCCGGGATATGAATGCCGGCTTTGACAAGTTGACCCGGTGGCTCCTCGGTGGCGCCCTCAGCATCATCTGCACGCTGCTCGCGAGCCACTTCTCGTAATCCTCCGGCGCGCTCGGGGTTGGGCTGATCTATGCGATACGCGGCCCGGTGGACGAACGCCTCCAGCACCCCCTGACCAAGTGAGCTCCCCCCAATTGCCCTGAGCCTTGAGGATCTGGGCGACTTCCCAGATCTGCCCGACTCCCGTTCCTGAGATTTGACTTTCTGCGCGCCACGCGTACGTAGAGCCTGCCTAGGCTCGGCTCCAGGATCTCGACCGAGCACATGCAGACGAAAGGTTGCGCTAGGATCATGGCTGTGACGACTCCGAAGGAAACGAGGACCGACTCTTCCGCGGCCGACCTCAGCAAGAAGGTCGAGGTCGGCTTCGCGCAGATGGAGGCCGGCTTCAGGCGGGCAGACGAGCGGATGGACGCGCTCGACAAGAAGATGGACGAAGGGTTCGCCCGGGTCGACTCCGACGTCCGCGAACTCCGGGGCGACATGAGTGGCCTCCGTAGGGAGCTGCTGGTTGCAGCCGTCATCGTCATCGCCGCCTTGCTCGGGCTAATTGGCGCGCTGATCCGGACCCACGCCTTCTAGTTGACGGCTCCAAGGCAAACGTGGATCGACCCCCGGATCGATGACCTCAACAAGAAGGTCGACGAGGGCTTCAAGAGGACGGACGCTGGATTCGAGAAGGCGGACAAGAAGATGGACGCCGGCTTCGCCAGGGTGGACACTGATATCCGCGAACTGCGCAAGGAGATGCGGGGGGCCGTCATCGTCATCATTGGCTTGCTCATCAAGTCCCACGGCTTCTAGTTCGGGGGGACCGTCTTCGACCAGCTGGCGCGGTGGCCTTTGAGCGGCGTCCCCGGCTCAGCTCAACGTCAGTGAAGTAGGTCGATTCTCGTTGGGAAGTCGCTGCCTTTATCCCTTAGGGAGAAGGTGTTCTCTATTACCGGCACGGTCCGAGGTCGCGTCTGATCGAACTGGATCCGTACTTTCCGGATGCCGTCAGGCGCTATGCCGACGATGTTTCGGTTCGCATCAATGGGTCTGCTTGGCGTCGGTATGGAGGCCAAGTAGGTACCTTCGCGCAGCACTTGTTCCAGGGGTCTGCATCCAAGACCCCGCACTTCACCCTCGTCCCCAAGGAGACAGATTTCCTGCCGCGCTAGGACGGCCCACACGTCCTGCGTGAAGAGCGGCAGCTTCTGTGCGTAGCCATCGGCGCCGCCCACGGCTGACAGGTCTGCCCTCTGATGCGATGGGAGAGGCTCCGGGGCCCCGCGGAACAGCGCGAAGCTTTTCCGCGCTAGGGCGCTCTTGGGCCCAGTCGCAGGGTCAGGTGCGACGTGCTCCTCTGATTGGCCGCAGCCTCCCAGGGTCATCGCGGCCACAAGGGGGAAGAGCAGATGCAGACGCACCTGCTTCTTCCCCTAGGTCTTATCACCACCAGATGGCACCGACGAACTGCGCCCTGTAGGTGAGGTTATTGTTCCGGATCACACCCCTGTACCAGCCGCCGTCCTGACGAATCGACATATAGCCTTGAGTGTGGCTGGGGAAGCAGGTCCAGCTATTGATCAGGTTGTGCCAGACATCTGCATAGTCGACACAGCCAGCTCTTTCCACAGTCGTGATCGACACTAGATCCCGCCCGTAGCCGCTTACGTTATCCGGGCTATCACACCGGTAAGTTCCAGTCCACGCGGGATCCAGCCAGCCGCCACAGAAGTTTGAGGCGTATTCGCTCGCTTCTGCCTTGGTGGCTGAGGTACTTGCTGCGATGCCGAAGATCGCACTAGCCATCAGCAGGACGGCCAAGGCCGCGAGAAAGCTTTGGCGGATCCTGCCCAACATAATTCCGTCGGTAATCATGAGCTCCCATTTCTACACTCGGGGGACTTCCTCATGCGACGGTCTCATAGTTCCGGCTTAGAGCCACTAGCGATTTGCCCAGAACTGAAAGTTCTGGCATGACAGCCCTGCCAGAGGCCGGTCCCGACTAGCTAGGAAGCCTAGGGCGAGGACTGTTCGAACGTGTGCTGGTACTGCGTGGCGGGGCCGCTGCCGAAGATCGGATTGAAGGGGGCCTGCTGCTTGCAGGGCGGGGCGGCTATTTCGGAGGTGCTGGTTTTGCCAGCGAAGGCGTACTGCTGGATCCGTTCGAAGAGGAGTTTGGCGTTTTCATCCTGGGTTCTGGTTACCTCTTCAGCCTCGGATTCTTCATTTCGGCTCTCCGTGGCCCGTTCTTTGAAGGCAGGGGATTCCCAATCACTTGGATCCAGGGTGGCGACAATGCCAGTGGCGCATTGACGGGTATCGAAGCTAGGCAGACCTGATACGAGGCCTTCGGCCCACTTCGGCGGGCTATAGGGGCTATAGCGGTTGATTACAAGACGCCGAGGGTAGGACGTCACCGTTTCAGGCGTCATCGCACCAATCGCACGCAGAGCATGGGGAGGATCTGCCCTTGATTCTTCGGTGGTGATAGTTCCGTTGAAGGTGGCTGCAATATTGCCGAAAAAGGAGGCGAGATCGACCCGATAAAGCCTCAGACCCACAAGGATCGGGTTGAGGTTGCGGATGAAGGGGTCCACCGCCCGCAGGAGCGGCGGGAATTCGTCCCGGAAAATCGTGCGCAGCGCCGAGAAACCCGACGGAGCGCGTTTGATCACCGGGCCGAGTCCTTCGAAGAAAGCCTTGGATTCCGGGGCGAGCTTCGAGAGGGCGATCAGCGTCGGCGAGAGTTCTTCGGCCGCCGGCACCAGTTGGCGCATCAGAGGGTCGGCGTTCAGCGAGAAGTCTTTGAGGCGGGCAAAGGTCGTCCTCGACTCGTCGAGGAAGGTCGGGAAGGCGCGGAAGAGGGCTTCGATGTCCCGATCTCTGCGGGCTGCGGTCTCGAAGACAGCGTCGGAGCTCTGGATCAGGTCGGCGAGCTGGCCTTCGCGACCGCGCAGTGCCTGGAAGGTGGTGGCACCGTTGCGGAAGAGCTGGCCGACCGCCAGGCGCTGACTGTCGAGGACGCGGAAGAGCTTGTCGAATTCGGTGAAGGTCGGCTCGAGACCGCCAAGGGCGTAGGACAGGCTCTGGCCTTGGCCGTTGATCGCGACGGCGGCTTCCTGCATCCATTCCTGGAAGGCGGCGCGGGTCTGGGCGTTGAAGGTGCGGAAGATCTCATCGAGCTGGACCGATTCAGCGACATTCGCCTCGGGCAGGGTGCCGCCATCCTCGAGCTCTTCGCCCTCGCGGGAGCCAGGGGTGAGTTCGATGTAGGTCTCGCCGAGGAGGGTCTTGGTGCGGAGGATCGCGCGGGTCGACTCCGGCAGCGGCGCATAGCGATCGTCGATCGCCGCCGTGGCCAACGCCTGCCGGCCATTCGGGGCAAGCTCGATCTTCTGGACTTTGCCGACGTTGACGCCGGAGATCCGGACGTCAGATTGTTCGGCCAGCTGCGTCGCCTCGTTGAAGGGGACCTTGATCTCGTAGGTCTTAGCGCGGAACGGCGTTGGGCCGCCGAACGTCACCCAAAGGAAGAGGAGGATGCCGAAGCAGGACAGCGCGAAGCCGGTGATAACGAGAAGCTGGGTGGTACTAGGCGCGCGCTTGCTCATTCCGCATTCTTCTGTTCGCAGGTTCCATTCGGATTGTCCACTGGGAAGGACACGGGGATTTCCCTCTTACGAGGAAGTCCAATCACTTCAATAAGGGTTTGCAGGAAGGGCTTGCCTTTCGCGGTCGTCGCACCGGCAAATTGGTAACCAAGTTGCGCTCCGCTGCAGGAGATCAGCGTCAGGCTTCGCAAGAGGGGACCACCGGCATCTTCAAGATTGAATGACGCATTGAAATTGTGGTTGAGCCAGGGGAGGTAGAAGAGATAGCTCTGGCGCGACCCTTTCGGCTTGTAGCTGAGCTCGTTGAGGAAGGAGTTGAAGCCGCCCAGGGAGTTGCCGAAGCTCCTGACCGTCTTTTCAAACGGCTGGGCCGCTTCGGCGCTGTGCTTGAGCACCGGGCGGACTTCGCGACTGAAGGGTCGAATCTGGTCCCGGATCGGCGGGGTCGTCTCCCGGAAGAGGCGCTCCGTCGCCTTGAAGGCCGGCGTCAAGGCCTGCGCCTGGGGGATCAGTTTGATCAAGGCGGGGTAGGCCGCCTGCGAGAAGCGGTTGGAGCTGGCGAGGCCCGCCCGGGCGGCGGCGAGCGAGGAGGGAAACTCCTCGAACGCTGCCTGGACCGACTGCTGCTGGTTGGCGAAGTTGCCGAGGGCGTCCTTGGAGGAGGTGACGAAGCGTTCGAGCTCCTCGTCGTGGCGGGCCAGTTCGTCCGTCAGCTGGCCGAAGTTGTGGATGACGCGAGAGAGGGCGACGTGGCGGGCGGCGACCGCCTTGTTCAGCTTCGCGGTGTAGTGGACGAAGGGCTGGAAGCGGCGGAGGGCGTTTCCGAGCTGCTTGCCGCGGCCGCCGATGCCCTGGGCGCCGCCGGCGACGAGGAGCTGGATGTACTGGCGGGTGTCGGCGTCGAGGGTGGCGAGGAAGGCGTCGAGGTTGGTGTTGGGTTCGGTCTGGGTGAGGCTGAAGTGGTCGCCGTCTTCGGCGTGTCCCTTAGCAGTGCCGGGTTCGATCTCGACGATCATGTCGTTGAGGTTGGTTTTCGGCCGCAGGAGGAAGCTGGCGTCGGGGTGGATCAGCTCCATGTACTTCGGCTCGATGTCCATGCCCACGACCGCGTGGCCCTCTTCGAGGTCGACCGAGGTGACCTTGCCGATCTGGATGCCGGCGATGTCGACCGCCTGCCCCTGGCCCGGCGTCACCGCCTGCGCCGTGGAGAACTCGGCGCTGATGTGTTCGAATTCTTCGCCGACCAGCGGGATCCAGGCGGGCAGCGAGGCCTTCTGCTGGGTGAAGATCCCGAGCATCATCACGATCCCGGCAATGGCGAGGACGACGATCGCGATCGTGTCCTTGCGATGACCGCGGGCTTGCCGCCCGAGCCAGGCGCGGAAGTGGGCCGAGCGGCTGACTTTCGGTTCCGGAGCGCTCACGGGTTCACCCCCGCGACCGACGGGGAGGGCGGACCCGGCTGGCCGAGCGGTCCGTTCACGTCAGGGACAGGGTTCGTGTAGCAGCGCACATCGGGCTTCAGCGGCGGAGCCGTGGCGATCCGCGGCTGGGTCCCGAGCGGATCTTCGATCGTGTGCGCGTAGTTGATTTTGTCGCTGAGGGTGGCTTTGTTCGCGTTCGGGTTCGGTTCGCCCACCAGGACATCCCCGCCACCAATCTGGGCGCGCGCATAAGGCCCGTTGCCGTCGAAGTTCTGCGCCATCCCCGCGAAGTTGACGAGGTTGTAGAGGAACTCGCGGTAGTTGGGGCCGCCGGTGCTGAAGCGGTCGTCGATCACCTGGTTGCCGGTCGGCACCATCACCTTCGAGGTGCAGAGGCTGAGCTGGTTGAGCTGGGGCAGGGTGGTCTTCTTGCTCGCCTGCGCGGCGGCGGCGAGGGCCGGGGTGGATTCGCGCAGGAGCTTGACGTCGCCTCCCGCCTCTTTGCCCGAGAGAAGCGGGCGGATCTGGGCGAGGAAGGGTTTAGAGGCGGTGATCAGCCCCGGCAGCTCGGCGACGGCGGGGCGGAACTCGATCGCGTAGGTGCGCAGGGGCGGCAGGGTGCGGTTGAGGCTGACGAGGGAGGCGTGGGTGATGCGGAGGGTGGGGGCGAGAAGGTGGATCGTGGCGGAGAGGTTGGTGGCCTGGTTGGCAAGGGCTCCAGTGAAGACGTCGAAGTTGACGATCAGGCCCTGCAGGTCCCGCTGCTGGTTGGCGAAGGCGCCGAAGGCGCGGCCGGCGCTGGAGACGAGGCGGGAGAGGTCCTTCTGCTGGGTGCCGAGGAGGGCGTCGGTGACCTGGGCGCTGTAGCGACCGGCGTCGCCGCCGTACTTGAAGGCGCCGTTGAGGGCTTCGGCGCCCGACTTGCCTTTGACCTCGGGCAGCTGAGTCTGGTCTTCTTCGGCGGTCGGTTCGTTGGTGAGGGCAGTGCCGTAGCTCTCGAGCAGGCGGCTGAGGTCGGCCCGGACGGGGGCCTGCAGGGCGGTGAGGATTTCGTCGAGCTGGACCGCGGTGGAGGTGCGGCTGACGGGGATCGTCCCGCCGCTGTCCATCTCCGGCGCGCTGGGGCTGCCGGGGTCGAGTTCGATGAAGAAGTTGCCCTCGAGGAAGATGCGCGGGCGGATCGCGGCGAAGGCGTCGTCGTGGATCGGCCGGCCGGAGGAGTCGACGGTGAAGCTGACCTTGGTGTTGTCGCCGTCGCGCTCGGTCTTGACGACTTTGCCGACGTCGACGCCGGCGATTCTCACCGGCGAGTTGAGGGCGACATTGGCGGAGTTGGAGAAGGTCGCGTTGACTTCGTAGCCGCGGCTGGTGAACGGCACGTGTTTGGTGAAGGCCAGGTACGGGCCGAGCGTGAAGATGAGGATGAAGATGATGGCGATGGTGACGTTGCTGGGACGCCACTTGATGCGGCCACTGCCGGCGGCCGCCGCACGTCGATCGCGCTCGGGGAGGCGGCTCACTTTTCCACCTGCCCGCGGGTAGTCGTTCCCCAGAGTTCCGGCGAGTGGCCGATGATCGTCTCGCCCCTCACGTATTTCTCATTGCCGGCTTCACACACTTTGCCCTGGCCAGGCGCCGCAGTCTGGGGGTTGGGGTTGTAGTGAAGGTGGTTTTCGACATCACCCTCTTGGTCTGCAGGAGCGCTGGCAAAGGTGCTCTCGCTGTTCGGTCCTTCCGGCGGCCCGTAGGAGATGAATTCGAGCCAGTGCCCATCGCTGTTTCCTTCGCCCGTGCTATCGGCGAGGTTCTTGAAGGTGAGGGTCCAGTAGTTGCAGACAGTCTGGCTCGGAGTTATGTAGGAGAGCGACGGCTTGAGAAGGTCGTTGGTGTCCGTCAACAGTTCGAGGCCATTGAACACTCCCGGCGCTTCCTGGAAGTCGACGAGCGCTTCCGCCGTCGGCTGCAGCTGGCTGTTCAGCACCGGCGAGGCGTTGAGGACCGGGATGCCGGCGTGAAGGGATTCGGCGATCACGGGCGAGGTCTCGGCGAGGGCTTTGACGCCGGGGCGGAGGGCGGTGAAGAAGCGGCCGGTGTCGCGGAGGAAGGGGCGGATCGCCGGCAGGTCGGCGTTGACCTCGTCCAGGGTCGGCGGGCTCTTTTCGATCGTTTCCTGGATGTAGGGGCGGGAGACGCGGGCGAAGGCGGCGAAGGTGCGGTCGAGGGCGACGAACATCTGCGCCTGCGTCTCGGCAACCGGGGCGACGGTGGCGGAGAGGGCCTCGAGGGAGCGCCAGAAGCCGGCGAAGTTGGAGCTGGGTTCGACGATCTTGCGGAGGATCGGCTGGCCGTTGACGGCGGCGCGCCGGAGGGCGCCGAAGGCTTCGTTCAGCTGCGGGCCGCGGCCGGCGAGGGCGTTGCCGAAGCCGGCGAGGTTCTGGCGGATCGCGTCCCGGGTTTTTTCGTCGAACATGTCGAAGAACTCGTCGATGTCGACCGGTTCCGGCTTGGCGGCGGTGACCGGGATCGTTTCGCCGGCTTCGAAGCCCTTTTCCGAATCGCCCGGGGTGACCTGGAGGAACTTGAGGCCAAGGGCCGACTTGGGCCGGACGGTGAGGGTCGAGTCGACCGGCAGCGGTTCGGCGCTCTGGTCGAGGCTGAGAGTGAGTTCGGCAGCGACGTTGCCGTTCTCGAGCTGGACCGGGACCACCTTCTTGACGATGCCGACGCGGACGCCGCCGATCCGGACCTCGTTGCCTTTCACCAGGGCGTCGGCGTTGGGGACGCGGGCCTTGAGGTTGTAGGTGGAGACGAAGGGGAGGCCGTTGTTGGCGTTGTAGGCGAGGAAGACGGCGACGATGACGACGAGGACCGTGACCGCGCCGACGAGGATCGGGCTGCTGGCGACGCCGCTGATTCCGCTGCGGTTCCTCATGGGCCCAGGAGGTAGTCGAGAAGGGGTTCGGTCCCTTCGGTTTTCGACGCCTTGGCGACACCGGCTTCCCCTTCAGCCTTCGGTTCGGTGCTGCCGCCCTGCCCCACGCCAATCGCGGGTCCCGCAGCTGCGGCGCTGCCCCCGCTGGTTTCTTCTAGGCCATCCTCAAGTAGGCGGAGCAGTGCGGCGGGATCAGTACTGGCTGATGCATTGGCTTGAGGGCCGTTGAAGTTCGCCACACATCCTGAGTAACCAGAGGGAGCAACGATGTACTCCAGACAAGTCGAGAGGGTCACCCGTGCCCTCCCGAAGTGGCCGTACTGGTCGAAGCCGTTGGTGGTCGCGGTCGTGTTGTAGATCAGCCGGACGAGCCCGTCCCAGCCCCCGGTCTGCTTGATGTTCACCAGCAGCTTCGCCAGATCACCCGTCGGCTTCACCCCCGACTTCGCCAGGTCGCGTGCCTTCTTGATCACCGGGTCGGCTTTGCGGAAGTACGGCCCCGACGCCTCGCCCGCGTCGCCGAGGCTCTTCAGCGAGACGGTCAGCGCTTCGGAGAACGGGGTCAGGGTCTTGGTCGCGTCGGTCAGCGAGGGCGCCGCGGTGCCGAAGTCTTCGAAGACCGGCGTGCCGGCGTCGGAGAAGGCCTGCAGGCTCCGCATCGTCTTGCGGAACTCGACCAGGAAGGTGGGGAATTTCTGCAGCGCCTCTTCCAGTTCCGGGCCCTTTTCGGCGCTCGCTTCGGCCGCCGCGCCGGAGTTGGAGAAGAAGCCGGCGACGGCCCGGCGCTCGCGCGCGAGCGGGACGAGGATTTCGTCGGAGTCGCTGGCCAGCTGCGCCAGCTGCTTGCGCTGGGCGGAGAGGATGCCGAAGAGGCGGTCGACGTCGCGGAGGACGGGGTTGGCGCGCTTGACCAGGACCTCGATGTCTTCGCCGCGGCCGGCCAACCCGGCGCCGAGTTCGTTGAAGATCAGGCGGAAGCGCTGCGCGTAGGGGAGCGACTGGATGTCGTTGATCAGGTCCGGGTCGACGCTGGTGCCGTTGTTGCCGAGCGGCAGCAGGTACTGCCCCTCGCCGGCTTCCCCGTCTTCGATCTTCTTCAGCGGCGGCGGCGGCTCGCTGCCCGGCGCCCGCGGCAGCGTCGTCCGGCAGTCGACGAACTTCTCGCCGATCAGCGACTGCGGCCGGATCAGGCAGCTGGCGTCCTGGCGGAAGTCCTGGAAGCCGGGGTCGGTGATCTTCATCACGATCACCGCCTTGCCGGGCTTCTCGACCGGCTCGCCGTCCTTGTAGGCGACGACGTCGCCGGGCATCGTCACGTTGACCGATTCGATTTCGCCGACGTTGGCGCCGGCGACGCGCACCTGCTCGCCCTTGACCATGAAGCCGCCGTTGTCGAAGATTGCCCGCACCCGGTAGTCGTCGGAGGAGCCGCCGCCGGAGGCGAGCAGCACCACCACGACGACGACGGCCACCAGCCCGAGCACGAGTAGGAGTCGCTTGCTCATGGTCCGGGGGGCACGTCGCCGGGGTCGCATTCAGAGGAGTCGACGCTGCCGCCGCCGACCCACGGGTTGGAGCCGTCGGCGGCGGGCTGGGTGGCGCCGCCGGGGCAGCGGCGGTTGACGTCGGTCGAGCCGAAGGGCGCGAACTGTTCGGATTTGGCGATCGGTTCCAGTTCGGAGCTGCCGGCGTCGTAGCGGAAGAGGTTCTGGCCGGCGGTCACCGCTCGCAGGTAGTGGCCGTTGCCGTCGTAGTAGCCGGCGACCTGGCCGAGCTTGCTGAAGGCGTTGAAGAGGTCCGGCGTGTAGGCGCGAATGAAGTTCAGGTTCGGCTGGAAGTCGGAGATCGCCTGTTCGGCGTGGGGGAACGCGCTCGAGGTGAGGTCCTGGACCCTGGGCAGGACCGCGAGCAGGTCGGCGGCGTCGTTCGCCTGGCCCGGCCGGTTGACGACCAGCCGCAGGTCGTGCACGAACGGCACCAGTTTTTGGAAGACCGGGCGCAGTTCGGCGAGGAAGGGCGCCAGTTCCTTGGTCGCCGGCTTCGCCGTGTTGACCAGCGGTTCGAGGTCGTCGAGCGCGGCCCGCAGGTTGACGAAGGTCGTGTTCGACTGCCGCAGGACCGGCGGCAGCCGCCGCAGGGTCGCGTCGAAGGCAGCGGTTTCGTCGGCGATCGCGTTGAAGGCGGTGCTGGCGTTGCCGATCGCGCTCGAGAGCTCTTCGCCGCGGCCGGCCACCGCGGTCGTCAGGCGCGAGGAGCTGACGACGAAGCGGGAGAGCAGGCGCTGGTCGGCGTTGAGTTCGCGGGCGAAGGCGCCGGCGCGGTTGAGGGCGCTGCCGAAGTATTTGTAGGCGTCGTTCGCATTCTTGCCCTGGCCGGAGTAGATCGAGGCGTTGCCGCGGATGAAGTCGCTCAGGCCCTGCCGCACCCGCGGCGGGAAGGTGTTGAAGAGCTGGTCGATGTCGACCGGCGTCGTCGTCGAGGCGATGCCGAGTTCGGCGCCGTCGTCGAGCGCCGGTTCGCTGTTCGGCCCGGGGCTGATCGAGACGTAGTGGTTGGCGACGCCGGAGAGGGAGGTGGCGCGGATGACCGCGGTCGTGCCTTCGTGCAGCTCCTGGTCGACCGAGACGTTGACTTCGGCGAGGTTGTCGTCGGTGAGGCCGATGCTTTCCACCGTCCCCGCCGGCGAGCCGCCGATCAGGACCTGGTTGTCGGGGACCAGCTGGCCGGCGTTCTGGAAGACGAGGGTGTACTTGTGGCCGCTGTCGCCGCTGAAGAAGACGACCGCGAGGACGATCACGGCGGCGGCCAGGGCGACGATCACGGCGATGCGGGCTGGGGTAGTTCCCCGGCTCGCGGCCGGGCCCCTCTCCTCGCCTAGTGGTTTGGCAGCCACGGATCGTCGCTTGCTTTCAGGTTCCCCGGCCCCTCCGACCCGGTAGAACGGCTGGAGGATCGTATCCGAGGGGGTCCCCGGCAAGACCCGTCCAAGCAGGGACTTAACTGGAAATCAACGCGCTACTCTGAGCCTTGGGAGCGGTTGAAGGGAATGGGAGAGGCGCCGCTAAATCCGACCCTAGGAGCAAGCAATGCGCAGACGTCCATTTCTGATTGCCACTGTCGCCGTTGTGGCGGCGGCGATCGCAGCAACCGCCGCGTGGGCCGGACCCACCGTGAGCGGCCCCAACGGCAACACCCAGTCGGTCGACGCCAAAATAAGACCGAAAAAGCTTTCTAAAAAGACGTTCACGCCGGGCAGCCTCGAAGTGACGACGCTGACGACCTCGACGACGGACCCGGCCGGCGTGCCGGTCCCCGCGATCCACGCGACCCTCGACTTCGACCGCAACGCCCGCCTCTACACCAAGGGCCTGGCGACCTGCAGCGCGGCGAAGCTGCAGAACCAGTCGACCGAAGTCGCCGAACGGGTCTGCGCGAAGGCGAAAATCGGCACCGGACACGCGACCGCCTACCTGCGGGCCGGAAAAATCTACGAAGTGCCGCAGACCGTGACCGCCTTCAACGGCGTCCCCAAGGGCGGCAAGCCGGTGGTCATCCTCCACACCTACGGGACGACGCCGATCCAGGTCAGCCTGGTGCTCGAAGGCACCGTCAGCAACTACAACAAGGAAGGCTACGGGCCGCGCATCGACCTCAACGTCCCGCTGATCGCCGGCGGCACCGGCGCGCTGAAGGAATTCAACGTCAAAATCGACAAAAGGTGGCGCTTCAAGGGCGAGCAGCGCAGCTTCATCTCGGCCAAGTGCCCGAACAAGAAGAAGCTGAAGGCGCGCGGCAAATTCGACTACCGCGACGGCGAATCGCTCACCGCCTACACGACGCAGAGCTGCAAGCAAGCCAAATGACGTCCTCGAAATAACCAGCCATGGGGACCGTGGCAGGCGGTCCCTTTTTGAAGGAGGCACCATGACCATGTTGCTCAACGGAGACACGGGGAGCAGGCGGCTCCAGGATGCGGTCAGCTACGCGATCGGCCATCGCATCCGGGTGGAAATCCTCGCGGCGCTGCACGACATGGAAACCGCAAGCGCGATCGATCTCGCCCAGGTCGTCCACCAGCCGCTCAGCACCGTCACCCACCACGTCAACGAGCTGCTCAAGGCCGGGTCGATCCAGGTGGACCGGGTCGAGAGGGTGCGCAGCGTCGACCAGCGCTTCTACCGCTCGCTCGACCCGCACTTCGTCAGCGACGAGGAATGGGAGGTGCTGGAGCACGAGCAGCGGCAGGCGCTGATCGGGGCCAATCTCCAGGAGTCGATCGCGGAGAGCCTTTCCTCGTTCTGGTCGGGCGAACTCGCCTCCGACCCCCGGCCCTTCATGTCCTGGTCCTGGTTCAACGTCGACGCGCAGGGACGCTCCGAGATCGTCGAGGAGCAGATCCGGGCCTGGAAGCGGATCCGGGCGATCGAGAGGGAGGCGCTGGCCCGCTGCGAGGAGTCCGGCGAGGACCCGGTCTCGGTTCTGGTCTCCTCCTACAGCTGCCGCCGCTTCCGCACCGCCGAGAGGATCCCCGGCGCGATCGACAAGCCCTGACGGCGCGACTGTGAGGGAAAACCCGTTCTAGAAATCGGTATGGACGCCCAGGGTGTCCTTTGGAAGCGTTGCTCGCTTCGATGGAGGCGTCCGCATCCCACCTTGCCCCGACCTCGAGCTTCGACTGGGAAGAGCTCGTCGCCCTGCTCGTCCACCCGGTCAAAGTCGCGATCATCGAAGCGATGGAGTGGATCGGCGAGCCGCTCTCGGCCACCGACCTCGACCGCATCCTCAAGGGACAGATCGGCGTCTCCCTCATCTCCTACCACCTGCGCAAGCTGGTCGAGCTCGGCGTCCTCAAGCCCGTCCGCAAGGACACCGTCCGCGGCGCCGTCCAGACCTTCTACGCCCTCAGTTGCTATTCGAGCAACTGACCCGGCTTCAGCTCAACCGCCCTGGCAAGCCGTTCCACCGTCGAGACCCGAGGGTCCCTTTTCCCCGCCTCGATCCGGCTGACCTCCGTCGCATGGACCCCGCTCCGGTCCGCCACCTGCTCCTGACTGAGCTCCAGCTTGAGGCGGGCTGCCCGCAGGTTTGGCCCCAGCTTGCCCACGGCGAGGATCGTTAAGCCTGACGCGGGGGTTCGCCATAGGGGAGGCCACAAATGTGGAGCGACCCGATTAATAGAGGCCGATCCACTGACAATGCATCGGGACCGTTTCTTTTACGCGCCCTTTTTGATCAAGCTGAGCATGAGGAGCAGGTCGCTTGTCACGAGGTTCATCTCTACTTTTCTTCTCATGGCCGATGCTTCGCAGAAGGCCGAAGCCCCGGCCGCTTTAGCGGCTCCCGGCCTCTTGCACCGGGAGCCCCCTTCATCAGTCGCCTAGGTCGGGATCACGCCCCCTTCCCCTTTGCCATAGGCGGCAGAGCCTGCTCGGAGCCGATCAGCATCACGAATCACCTCCTCTCCAATATTTGGTGGAGATGATTCCAGTATTGAAAGCCGCTGTTCAGCCAGATTTGGGCATCAGAGCGTGATTGAACGACTAGGATCAATCACTCAGGAACCCGAGAGGAGGAATGGTGGCCACCAAGGCTGATCGGAGACAGGCGACCCAAAACCGCATCAAGGCGATGTCGCATCCGCTGCGGGCAGAGATCTTCAGGTTGTTTCGCGAGCGAGCCGAAGTCCTGAGCCCAGCCCAGGTCTCACGGGAGATCGAAGCCGATATTCGGGATGTCAGCTACCACATCCGCAAACTCGAGGAATTCGATTGCGTCGAGGAAGTCTCCAACCGGCAAGTAAGGGGAGCCGTCGAGCACTTCTATCGAGCCACTGAGCAGCACATGATCGACACGGAGGAGTGGGGCGAGCTTGCGGAACTCGAGCCAGCCATGGCCGAGGCGCTCACCGACGAATTCATGCAGGGGATCGTCGATGACTATTCCGCTTCCCGACGGGCATCGATCGTTGCGCTCGACGAGGAGTTCTTCATTGTCCGCACTCCGTACGTGCTCGATCCTGCGGGGGTCGATGAAGCCCTGGAGGCATCGCAGCGGTATGAGGACGAGATGATCGAGATTGCGTCGCGGAGCGCCGCCCGGCGCTTGGACGCCGGCACCGAGGAGGTCCCAGTGTCGTCCTCCATAGTCCTGTTCAAGATGCCGAAGCGCTCCCGCAAGGTGCCCGGATCGGCTTGACGCCGGTGGACGTATCGGCGGAAACGGCTTACGACAGCTGCTCTCCGATCTACGACGAGTGGAACGGGGAAAATGACTACGAGCTGTGGTTGGGAGAGACCCTGCTGCCCGAGCTCGCCAAGTTCGGCTTGTCAGGGGGCGGCTGGGCGCTCGATGTGGGTTGTGGCACCGGCAGGGCGTTCCCGCCCTTGCTGGACCGGGGCTGGAAAGTGGTGGGCTGTGACGTCTCGGAAGGCATGCTTCAGGCTGCTCAGAGGAAGTTTGAATCGCGGGTTCGGTTGCTCAACTTGGACGCTCGTTCGCTGCCGGCGCTAACTGCCGCACCTGGGGAGGCCCGTGGCGAGGCTTTCCAGCTTGTCCTTCTCCTCAATGACGTGGTCAACTACCTGGTTGACGATGGCGATTTAGAGGAAGTCTTTTCCGGAGTCCGGAGAAACCTGGACCCTCGATCAGGTTTGGTCGTGTTCGACACGAACACTCTCCGCCAGTTTCAGGATGAGTACGCAGCGAATGACACCTCGGCGAAGGGGAGCTGGATCTGGCAGGGGCTAGCAGAGGATGTTGTCCCCGGCGGCACCTACGAGGCATCTCTTTCAGGGCCACGCATCGAAAAGCATCTACATCGCCAGAGGCACTGGCTCCCGGCAGAGGTCGAAGCCGCGATGGACGCTGCTGGCCTGTCCGTTCTGAGCGTGATAGGTCAGCGTGAGGATGAAGGCCGAGTCCTCCTTTCACAACTCCCGGACGAACATCAAGACGCCAAGTTCGTCTTTGTAGGCACCGCTTCTCCGTAGCGGCGCTGGCAGTCGCGTCTCCCCTCTGACTTTTGATGGAAATCTCTCCACCGAGGGAAGCTTGACAACGAAAATCCGCATGCAGTTCACTCCACGTCCGTCAAAGAGTTTGAACGCTGGAGGGAGCTACCTGTGGGCCACAACTGGAAGGACGACGAACTTAGCCAACAGGTCGTCCAAGCAATGGCCCACCCTCTTCGCGTTCGCGTACTTCGAATATTGACCGAAAAGGTTGCGAGCCCGAAGGAAATAGCCAATGCCACTGGTGAGGCACCAGGGAACGTGGCTTACCACGCCCGGGTTCTTCTCGACTTGGACTGTACGGAATTGGTGAAGACGGTTACCCGTAGAGGTGCAAGGGAGCACTTCTACCGTGCCAGGCCGGATGCGTTTGCCAGCGCGGGCAAATGGAGAGCGCTTCCCAGCGTGGTGCGCGGAGAGTTCGCTGCCACGGCATTTCGAGAGCTGTACCTGAGGGTCACCGCGGCCCTCGAAGGGAGGGCCTTCCAGAGGCGTGAGGGTTCCAGCCTGCTGTGCCTTCCGTTCCAGGTAGATGAGGCGGGCTGGAAGGAGCTAGTTGAGATCGTTGCCGGTGCCGAGCAAGCCATTCAGGAGGTCAGCGTCCAAGCCTCCGAGCGGCTCGAGGACAGAGCGGGGATTCCGGCCGTAGTCGCCCTCGGGGTTTTCGAGGCAGCCTCTGGAGCATCGAAGTGAGCAACAACGGTCACTTCAACTGGGACACCCTGGTCCCCTACCTCATCCACCCGGTCAAGGTGGCGATCATCGAGGCGATGGAGTGGGTGGATGTGCCGTTGTCGCCGCGGGAGCTCGATCGAATCTTCGATGAGCAGTTCGGCGTGTCATTGGTCTCCTACCACATGCGTACGCTGGCGGAAGTAGGTGTCGTGGAAAAGGTGAGGCAGCGGCCGGTGCGGGGGGCGCTGCAGACCTTCTACGCACTGTCGGCGAAGGCACCCGCGAGCCCCTCCCTCTCCTGCGAGTGAGCGTGAGGATCACCGCCGGCGAGCGCGACGCTCTCTTCGAGCAGCTCTATGCGCGGCTGAGCGGGATCGACGAGGTGTGGACTTCGGCTTCGGAGCAGGACCGAGCGAGCGCGGAGGCGGTGGCGCGGCAGTTCTCCGACGACCTGCGCCTGATCCTCGACGACCTCGGTTGGGACGAGAGCGGCGAGGCGGTCGAGCTGAGCAGCCCGCCCTAGGTGCTGTGCCGCGTGTTCACCCGCGTGCAGACGGCGGCGGAGGAGCGGCGGCGAGAGGAAGAAGAAGAGCGCGAGGAGATCCGGCGGCGCGAAGAGCGAACCGAGCAGCTGCTCGAGGCATGCCGGCGGGTGCTGGGGGAGCTAGAAGGGGACTAGAGGATCTTCTCGACGATCGGAGTGGCGACGAGAGCGCCGACGACGCCGATCGCCGAGCGGAACAAGGTCTGCTGGAGGCTCCTGAAGTCTCCCTCGAGAGCCAAGAAGCGGGTGTTCATTTCGGTCCGAAGGCTGTCTCCAAGCTGATTCACTTCGCCGCGAAGGCCGTTGATGCTCTGGTCGACGCGGGCAAAACCTTCCCGCATGTCTGCTTCGACCTTGTCGAAGCGCGTGCCCGCCGTGGCGGAAGAGGGAAGTTAGAGCCAGAGGCCGTGCGCGAAGCTAGGCATCTGCCAGGAACCGTCGCTGCGTCGGTGCCGTCTTAGCCGCAACCGGCGCTGCAATGGAGTCGGCCCGAGGTCAACCTCAACCTCGATGCCCTTGATGGGAGCCGGTTTGAGGCCGGACTCGACTGCCGAGTCGATGAAGATCTTATTCGCCTTGCGCGCCGCTCGCCCGAGGGTGAGCGCAGAGACGGAGAACGTAACTTCGAGCACGCCATCGTTCAGCGAGGCTCCGACTGCAGCTCCCACCTCCGGGTGCATGCGCTCGAATGCTTCGACTAGCGCCTCCGCATTGTCGGCGACTACATCGCGGGCGCCCAACTCTTCAACTGACACGGTGAAACGCAAGTTCAATTCATCGGCCCTTCCACTTGAATCCGAATCTTCTCATACGCCGCACTGACTGATCGATCGCTCCTCCATGGGGGCTCGGCGTTTTGTGGATGGTCTCGACGTGTTCGCCACTGGGGTCATAGAGCAGCCACGTCGCCTTCCTCTCTTCTGCACGCCAGCCCTGCCTCCGAGCCTCCCGCACGAGATTCCTGACTTCCTTCTGGACATTCGGCACCCATAGTTAAGAGGCCTAGGTGCAAAACTCTCCCCCTTCCGTTGCGGCTAAACGCTCAATTTCGGGATCACGCGCTGCAGCGATTTCGGGAGCCACCAGACGCGGTCGCCGAGGAGGAGCATCAGGGCGGGGAGGAGGACGATGCGGACGATCGTGGCGTCGAGGATGACGGCGACGGTGAGGCCGATGCCGAGCTGGCTGACGGTGGCGATCGAGGCGCCGGCGAAGGCGATGAAGACGGCCATCATGATCAGGGCGGCGCCGGTGATGACGCCGGCGGTGCGGGAGAGGCCGAACTCGACCGCGGCGGCGTTGTCGCCGTGGGCGTCGTAGTGCTCGCGCATGCGGCTGAGGAGGAAGACGGCGTAGTCGATCGAGAGGCCGAAGACGAGGCCGAAGATCATCGTCGCCCCGACCGCGTCGACGTAGCTGTGGCCGCCGAGGGGCCAGTCGTCGGGGATGTGGAAGAGGAGGGTGAGGACGCCGAAGGCGACGGCGACGGTCGCGAGGTTGAGGCCGACGGCGATCGCCGCCAGCGGGATCGCCCGCAGGATGACCATCAGCACCAGGAAGGTGGCGATCGTGATCGCCAGCACCACCCAGGGGATGCGCTCGCGGGTGACGCGGCTGTAGTCGTTGAGCTGCGCGGCGCCGCCGGCGACGCCGGTCGTCAGGTCGGCTTTCTCGGCCAGCTCGGCGGCATCCCGGGAGAGCTCCCTGTTGAGGCGGATCGATCCCGGCGAGTTGAGGCTGTGCTTTGAGATGACCAGGACCGATGCGGCTTGGCCGCCGCCGTCGAGGTCGATCGTTTCGTCGATCGCCTGGCGGGTGGTCGGCGGCGTGCCGTCGAGCGCGGAGAGGACGAAGTAGCCGGAGTTGAAGATGCCGGGCGAGGAGTTGGCGATGCGGGCGGCCTGGTCGCGGATCCGCTTGCGGCCGCCCAGCACCTGCACGCTCGCTTCTTCCAGGCCGCTTTCCAGCGGCGCGCTTTCCTCGGCGCCCTGGGAGAGCGCCGCCTGCAGCGCTTCGGCGCCGTCGCCGAGCTGGTCGAGGCCGCCGACCAGCCGCACGGCGCCGCCGCTGAGCGCGGTGATGCCGTCGCCGAGGCGTTTGGATTCGCGGGCGAGCCGCGCCGACCCGGCGGCGAGCCGGCTGCTGCCGGCGTGCAGTTCCTGCAGGCCGGCTTCGAGTTTTTCGGTGCCTTTGAGGAGGCCCTTGAGGTAGTTCCTGAAGGTGATCGCCCAGGCTTCGATCTGCTTCGCTTCGGCGAGGTCGTCGAGCAGCCGTTCGTCGAGCGCCGTCAGCTCCGCCGGCAGGCCGGCGTAGGGCTCGACCTCGGGAGTCGAGGGCAGCGGGTCGTAGGGGGCGCCCGTCACGGCGTCTTTGCCGGTCACCGCCGCCGTCGCCTTCCGCACCGCTTCCAGGGTCGCCTGATAGCGGGGGTCGGTTTTGCCGACCGTCATTTCCCCCAGCTGCGTCAGGGCCGCTTTCAGTTCCGCTTCGGCGACCTGCGCGGGGGCGATCAGCTGCGGCAGCTTTTCGTTGCCGTCGCTGTTCAGCGACTTGCGCAGGGCGTGGGCCCGGTTCTGGATGTTGGGACGGATGCCGGGGATCAGCGTGTCCCGCACCAGCAGCTTGATCCGGAGCGGGCCGTTGAGCGACTTCTTCAGGCCCTTCTCGAGCTGCCGCGAGCCTTCGGCGAATTTGTCGAGCGCGTCGATCGCTTCGCCGCTGCCGTCGAGCGCCCGGGTGAGGCCGCTGGCAATCTTCTGGGCACCCTCGCCGGCCCGGTCGGAGCCGAGCGCGAGCAGGCCGGCGCCGTCGCTGGCTTCGGAGATCCCTTCCCGCAGCTGCCCCACCCCGCCGGCGGCGACGGCGAGGCTGCGACCGAGCCGGCCGAGCTGCTTGACCTGGGCGATGTTGCCTTCGCTGGAGAGGAAGGAGTTGCCGAGATCCCGCAGCGGTTCCACCTGCTTCACCGCCGGGCCCGGCCCGATCACCGTCCGCACCCCCGGGATCTCGGCAACCTTGCGCTGGAAGTTTTCGATCGCGGCCAGGTTCTTGGCGTCGGTGATCGGCCCCGAGTTGGAGACGGCGACGACCTGGAACGGCGCTTCGTAGCCCGGGCCGAACTGCCTGCCGATCAGTTCCGCGTCCTCGCGGGCGGGCGAGTCGGTGGGGAGCTGCTCAGTGCTCGGCGGCCCCGTCTTCAGCCCCACCGCCGGGGTCGCCAGCGCCAGCAGCAGGCCGCCGATCAGAACCGCCGCCAGCGCCGGCTTGCGCAGCGCCGCGCCCACCAGCACCATCAGCCGCGAGCGGCCGCCGGCCGGCGCGGTGGCGCCGAGGCGCCAGCGGTCGACGTTGGGGCCGAGCAGGGTGAGGATCGCCGGGCCGGCGACGGTCGCCACCGTGACGCTGAGGATGACGACCATGCAGACGGTCCCCGCCAGCGAGGCGAGCAGGGAGCCGGGAAGGATGAAGAGGGAGACGATCATCGAGAGCAGCAGCGTGCTGCCGGCGAACATCACCGTGCGGCCGGCGTGGTGGCGGGTCAGCCGCGCCGCCTCGACCGGCTCGTGCCCCTCGGCGAGCTCCTCGCGGAAGCGGGAGACCATCAGCAGCGCGTAGTCGACGCCGAGGGCTAGCCCCATCATCGAGCAGACCGTCACCGCGAAGGCGTCGATCTCGAACCAGCCGGTGAAGAAGTAGAGGATCCCGCGCGAGGCGACGACGGTGATCGCGCCGAAGGCGAGCGGGATCGCAGCGGCGATCGGCGAGCGGAAGACGAGCAGGAGGATGACCAGCAGGAAGGGGAAGGCGATCAGCTCGCCGCGGTGGCTGGCCTCGAGGTTTTCTTCCTGCAGCGCCCGCGAGAGGCTGGCGTAGCCGGTCTGGGTGGCGTCGACGGGGGCGTGGACCTCTTCCTCGAGCACGCGGTTGAGGTGCGGCACGGTCTCGTTGACGGCGGTACGGGTGTCGACGTGGAAGTCGGCCAGGATCAGCGCCTTCTCGGGGCTCGGCCGCAGGCGCTGGACCGCGCCCGTGTCCCAGGGCGAGAGGGTGGTCACCCGCGGGTCCTCGCGCAGGGCGTCGACCAGCTCCGGCCCCTGGCGGTCGATCGCCGCGGCGGGACCGCGGAGGAGGATCGCGAAGGGAGCGGTCTCGCCGAAGTGCTCGCGCAGGAGCTCGTTGCTGCGGAAGGATTCGGTGCCGGCGACGTCGATCGTGGTCGGGTCGAGGCGGTCGGTCGTGCCGGTCCCGATCACTCCCAGCGTGGCCAGCAGGATCGCCGCGATGGCCAGCACGCCGCGCGGGTGGCGCAGCAAAAATGGCTGGTCTCGATTCGGCCCTTTCCGCGAGGACCCTCTGCCTGCCCTGCCGATCCTCCTTCCCACGGCTGGTAGTTTGGCGGTAGAGGCCTACGGGAGGGAGATTTCGTGCGGAAGACTCTGTTAAGAGCACAAGTGCTGGGGTTGGCGGTGCTGCTGGTCGCGGCCGGTTCGGCGCTGGCGATCAAGCTGACGGCGGGGAACGTCGTCGTCACCACCGACGGCGGGTTCACGCCGACGACGCTGCCGAAGAAGGGGTTCGCCCCGATCAAGCTGCATGGGTTCGGGAAGATCGGGACCGCTGACGGGGCACCCCCGCCGGTGCTGGAAACCGTGACGATCTGGTTCGACAAACACGGCGAAGTCGAGACCAGGGGGCTGCCGGTTTGCACGCCGCAGAAACTGGCGGCGACGACCACCGCGACCGCGCGCAAGCTCTGCCCCGGCGCGATCGTCGGCAAAGGCTTCGGCAAGGCCGTCGTCATCTTCCCCGAACAGGGTCCGATCCCGGCCTCCTCGCCGCTGACGATCTTCAACGCGCGGCCGATCCACGGCAACCCCGCGGTTCTCATCCACGCCCACCTGACGGTCCCGGGGCCGACCACCTTCGTCGTCCCGATCGAGATCCAGCGGGTCCACGACGGCCGCTACGGCTTCAAGACCGTGGGCAAAATCCCCAAGATCGCCGGCGGCTCCGGCATCCCCCTCTACGCCCGCCTGACGATCGGGCGCGAATGGAAGTACAAGGGGAAGACGCTGAGCTACGCCAACGCCGGCTGCCCGGACGGGCGGCTGCAGGCGAAAGGGCAGTTCAAGTTCAAAGACGGCACCTTTCTCCAGGGTTCCGTGTTCAAAACCTGTAAGGGGCGCTGATTGAGAAGGCCGATTCGGAGAGCGGTGTTGCTGGCGGGGCTGTTGGCCCTGGGCCTCGCCACGACCGCCTCCGGCGTCGACAGCTGCATCGGCCCCCTCTGCGTCAGCTCGACGGCGACGATCCAGCCGCGGGAGCTGCCAAAGAGCGGCGGCGCCCCGATCACCCTCAGCAGCATCACCCGGGTCAAGACCAAGGATGGCTCGACGCCGCCGACGCTGGCGGAGATCAGCTTCCTGATCGACAAGCACGGGCGGGTCAACGGCAAGGCGTTCCCGACCTGCCCGATCGCGAAGCTCGAAGGGACGACCCCGGCGCAGGCGCGCAAGCGCTGCGCTGCGGCGCTGGTCGGCAAGGGGACCGGCAAAGCGCTGGTGACGATGCCGGGTCGCGACCCGTTCACGATCACCTCGCCGATCTCGTTCTTCAACGCGGCGCCGACCGGCGGCAAGCCGACCCTGATCGCCCACGCCTACGAGACCGTGCCCTCGCCGCAGGCGCTGCTGGTCCCGATCGTGGTCAAGCGGGTTTCCAAGGGGCGCTACGGCTACCAGGTCGAGGTGAAGATGCCGGAGATCGCAAGCGGCTTCGGCGCCCCGACGCTGGCCGAAGCGCACGTCGGCGCGACGCGTAAGCAGGGGGGCAGGAGGATCGGCTTCGTCGAGGCCTACTGCTCCGGCGGCCGGCTCCAGGTAGAGGGCGACCTCAGCTTCACCAACGGCGACTTCTTCCCGGCGACCCTGACCTCGCCCTGTCACTTCCCTCGGTGAGCCGGCGATGTCGCTTTTGTCTCCCATCAGAGGACAGAAGCGACACATCGCCCTGGGCGTAGCCGTCGTCGTCGCGGTCGCCGCCGGCAGCGCCAGCGCCGCCCTGGTCGAAGTCGACGACGTCGTCCTCCGCGCCGACGGCGGCTTCACGCCGCAGACGCTGCCGCGGCACCGCTTCGCCCCGATCGAGTTCCAGGGCCACGTCGAGATCTCCGGCCGCAACGGCGCCCAGGCGCCGAAGCTGCAACAGGCGCTGATCGATTTCGACCGCGACGGGCGCCTCAGCGTCGCCGGGCTGCCGAGCTGCGCGCCGGAATCGATCTCCGCCGCGAGCACCGAAGAAGCGCGGTCGATCTGCCGCGGCGCGATCGTCGGCACCGGCCACATCGAAGCGCTGATCTCGCTCGACAGCGGCCCGGTCCGCGCCCGGGCGCCGCTGACGATCTTCAACGGCCCGCGGCTGGACGGGCTTCCGACCGCGATCCTGCACGCCCGCACCACGGTCCCCGGCACCCAGACCTACGCGATCGTCGTCCCGATCGAACAGCGCCGCGGCGGCTTCCGCTACCGGGCCCGCATCGACCTCCCTCCGATCGCCGGCGGCTTCGGCGCGATCACCCACCTCGACGTCCAGATCGGCCGCCGCTACGGCGCCGCCGGCAGCCGGCGCAGCTACGTCTCCGCCCGTTGCAGCGACAACATCCTCCAGACCCACGGCCGCTTCACCTTCGAGGACGGCACGATCATCGACGGCTCGGTCGAAAAATACTGCCGCTTCAAATAGGCCCCGCTGCCCCGCCCCGAGCAGCCGAGCTTCCTATACTTGCCCGTCCCCGGGCCGTTAGCTCAGTTGGTAGAGCAGGAGACTCTTAATCTCAAGGTCGTAGGTTCGAGCCCTACACGGCCCATCGAAGCGGGACCGAGGCGCGGCGGCTATTCGCCCAGCCCGCCGCCGGTCAAGCCGCCGCCGCTGAGGGGGTTTTCAAGCGTTTCGGAGGGTTTGCCGCCGTTCGCCTTTTCGGCCTTTTCCGCGGCCTTGGCGTTTTTGACGAAGCTGGTGGCGATTTTTTTCGCTTCGTCGAGGAATTCGTCGATCGCTTCGCGTTCGGACTTGCTGTTGGCCTTCTGCATCGCTTCCGCGCGAACTTCGTCGCCGGCCTTGAAGTCCCCGGTGAAGTAGGTGTAGCGGGCGAGGGTGGCGAGCGAGTTGAGGTTCGGTCGGCCCTCGGCGGCGATCTTTTGCGCTTCGGCGGCCGCCTGCAGGCGCGTTTCGACCTGCGGATAGCTGGTCGAGATTTCGGCGAGCTGGAACAGCATCGGCGCCACCACCTGAGCCAGGCCGGCGCTCGGTTCCTTCGTCGCGTCGAGGTATTCGGTCCAGGCCTGGTCGGCCTTCTGGTAGGACTCGACCGCCTCGGTCGAGAGCGTGGTTTCGCCGGTCTGTTCGTTGAGGCTGACGCCGGCGTTGCCGGCGTTGATGTTGGCACGGGTCAGCGAGAGCAGCAGGTCGGGGTTCTCGGGGTCTTTCTTCAGTTTGACTTCGAGCCGTTCCGCCTGCTCTTCGTAGATCTGGGCGGCGTCGGTGGAGCTGCCGCTGCCGTTGCCGAAGATTTCGCCGATGTTGACCGGGCCGACGGTGAGGAAGAGGCTGGCGCCCATCAGCACCGCGAGGACGGCGTAGACGACTTTGACCAGGTTGCGGCGGCGACCGCTTCGCAGGTCGAACAGCATCTTGTGCTCTTGCTTGCCTGAAGCCACTCCGTCTCTCCCTCTACTCCTGCGGAGAGGGCTGCGCCACACCTCCGCTGTGTCCCGGACGTCCCAGGACCCGAGCGAGGAGGATACTCAGCTCATACAGAACAAGCAGCGGAACCATCTCAATGAGCATGGTCACCGGATCCACTCCCGGCAGCGCGGCGGCCACGATCGCGATCACCAGATAGGCGTAGCGGCGGTTCTGGGTGAGCTGCTCGACCTGCACGATCCCCAGCCTGGTCACCGCGATGATCGCCAGCGGCAGCTGGAAGATCAGGCCGCAGGCGAGCTCGGTCATCGAGAAGAAGCTGTAGTAGTCCCGCGCGCGCAGCTGGATGTTGAACTGGCCGTCGTTGAAGTCGAGCAGGAAGTTGAGCGCCGCCGGCATCACGACGAAGTAGGCGAAGGCGATGCCGGCGATGAAGAGGAATGGGAAGAGCAGCAGGATCGGCAGGATCACCCGCCGCTCGGTGTGGCTGAAGGCGGGGAGCACATAGGCGTAGAGCTGCCAGAGGACGATCGGCAACGAAAGGATCAGGGCGCCGTAGGCGGAGATGGTGAGGGTGGTCGTGAAGGGCTCGGTGGGGCCGAGGGTGAGCAGCTGGTCGTGGTCGGACGGCAGCGGGCCCTGGGCGATTTCCAGCAGCAGGTGGTTCTGCCAGAAGCAGAGCGCCAGGGCGACCCCGAGGGCGGCCAGGCAGACGAGCAGCCGGGTCCGCAGCTCGTCCAGGTGCTCTACGAGGGTGAGGCGATCTTCGTGGGAGACCGCCCTGACGCGGCGGGCCATCCTGGCGCCGCCTTAGCTGGTCTTGTTGCGGACGATCTCCGCGTCGGCCGGGTCGCCGTGGACCTTGGCCGACTCCGACTGCGGGAGACTCGGCGTCTCGTCGTCGTCGTCGTGGTCCTTGTCGTTCTCGCCGGTGATCGAGCCTTTGAACTCGCGGATGCCGCGGCCGAGGCTCTGGCCAAGCTCCGGGAGCCGTTTCGGTCCGAAGACGAGGAGGGCGATCACGAGGACGATCGCAATCTCTGGAAGTCCAATGTTTCCTGGCATCTTGCCCATGGTAACGGGGTGGCTCGGCGTCCGGATCACTTTCGGGCGCCTTTTCTGGGATGGGTAGATGGACGGGGCGTGGTTGAGTGGGCCCGACCGTGGCCGGGTATAGACGCCAGGTGGCCGCCTCCCGGGACCTGGATCGAACCGTCGCCCTGGTGACGGGCGCCTCGAGCGGGATCGGCGCCGCGGCGGCGCGCTCGCTGGCCGAGCGCGGAGCGGCGGTGGCGCTGGTAGCGCGCCGGGCGGAGCGGCTCGAGCAGCTGGCGGGCGAGATCGCCGACGCCGGCGGCACCGCGCTGCCGCTCGAGGCCGACGTCGGCGAGCAGGAGCAGGCCCGCTCGGCGGTCGAGCGGGCGGTCGAGGAGCTGGGTCGGCTCGACGTCCTCGTCAACAACGCCGGGGTGATGCTGCTGGGGCCGGCGGTCGAGGCGCCGCTGGAGGAATGGGAGCGGATGATCCAGGTCAACCTGCTCGGCCTCCTCTACACCGCCCACGCCGCCCTCCCCCACCTGCTGGCGGCGGCCGAGGAGGAGCCGCGGCGGGTCGCCGACATGGTCAACATCTCCTCGGTCGCGGGGCGGATGGCGCGCAAGGGCAGCGGCGTCTACAACGCGACCAAGCACGGAGTCGGCGCCTTCAGCGAGTCGCTGCGCCAGGAGGTGACCGGGCGCCACGTACGCGTCTCCCTGGTCGAGCCGGGCGCGGTCGACACCGAGCTGCAGAGCCACAACCGGCCGAAGATCGAGCGGGAGATCCGCGGCCGCTTCGAGGAGATGGACATCCTCCGCTCCGAGGACATCGCCGACGCCATCGCCTACGTCGTCACCCGCCCCCGCCACGTCGCCGTCAACGAGATCCTCGTGCGGCCCACCCAGCAGGAGCAGTGATCAGCCGCAGAAGGCGCCTTAGTCGCCTACTGGTCCACTAAAGCGCCTAGCTGTAGCGCTGGACGACGCCGTCGGCGACGAGGGCGAGGAGGTGGCGCTGCTCGGCGTCGAACTTCGTCTTCTCAAGGGCCGCTTTCGCGTTCGAGACCATCTCGATCGCGCGGGCCCGCACGCGCTCCAGCGCCCCGGTGGCGGCGATCCGGTCGCAGAGGGCCTCGGCACCCTTGGCGTCGAGGGAGCGGAGATCTACCTCGCGGATGGTCGGGTCGCTCTTCGCCGCCTCGATCAGGGGCAGGGTGACGGTCCCGTCGAGGAGGTCGGTGCCGCGCGCCTTGCCGGTCCGCTCCGGCGGGCCGCTGACGTCGAGGACGTCGTCGAGCAGCTGGAAGGCGAGGCCGATCCCGGCGCCGAACTCGCGCAGCCGCTCCTCCTCGCAGCCGAGCAGGCAGGCGCACTCGAAGAGGCGGGCGGTCTTCAGCCGGCAGCGGTGGAGATAGCGCTCCTCGTCCAAGGCGAGGTCGAAGGCGTCCCGGCGCTGGGCGAGCTCGCCGCGGGCAAGGGCGACGGAGGCGTCGGCGAGGAGGGCGACCGAGCGGGCGCCGCCGGCGTCGGCGAGGAGGGCGAAGGCGCGGGAGAAGAGGAGGTCGCCGGTGGCGACGGCGCGGTCGCGGCCGGAGGTGGCGGCGACGGTCGGCAGGCCGCGGCGCAGCGGCGCGTCGTCGAGCACGTCGTCGTGGACGAGCGTCGCCATGTGGACCAGCTCGATCGCGGCGGCGGCGCGGACCACGCCCTCGTCGCCGTCCGGTCCGGCGCAGAGGAGGACCAGCATCGGGCGCAGCCGCTTGCCGCCGGCGTCGAGCGTCGCGGCCGCGTCGGCGCCGAGCAGCTCGCCATGGCCGGCGATCGCCTCCCGCAGGAGGGCCTCCACCTCCCCCAGCCGCGCCGGCAGCCAGCGGCGGGAGGCGTCGAGGACGGCCGTGACCGGAGGTGGGACCGAGGAGGGTCGGGTCACCCGCGGACGCCGCTGTGGATCGCGATGATCCCGCCCGCCAGGACCGTGTAGCGGATCCCCTTGAAGCCGGCGCTGTCCATCTTCTCGGCGAGGCCGCGCGGGCTGGGCAAGCTGCGAACCGACTCCGGCAGGTAAGAGTAGGCCTCGGGGTTGCTGGAGAAGGCACCGAGCAGCGGCACGATGCGGTCGAACCAGAGCGAGTAGAAGAGCGACAGCGGCGGTCGGGTCGGCTGGGTGATCTCGAGGATCACCGCGCGACCGCCGGGCTTCAGCACCCGGGCCATTTCGCGCAGGCCGCGGTCGAGGTCGGCGAGGTTGCGGACGCCGAAGCCGACGGTGACGGCGTCGAAGCGCTCGCCGTCGTAGGGCAGCTCCAGGGCGTCGGCCCACTCGAAGCGCACCCCCTCGGCGCCGCGCTCGGCGGCCTTCTCCCGCGCCAAGTCGAGCATCGGCTCGGAGAAGTCGCAGCCGACGACGTGCCCGGCGGGGCTGACGCGGCGGGACAGCTCCAGCGCAAGGTCCCCCGTCCCACAGCAGACGTCCAGCGCCGAGTCCCCCGGTCCCAGCCCCGTCTGCGCCGCCGCCCGCTCGCGCCAGCGGTGGTGCAGCCCGGCCGTCATCAGCGAGTTGAGCGCGTCGTAGCGCCCGGCGACCCGGTCGAACATGCGGTTGACCTGGCCGGCGAAGTCCGGCGATTGGCGGTTGTCGTTGATGGTGTCCATGGGATTCAGGCCGCCGGGCCCGTCCCCACCGCCGCGGCTAGTCCAGCGAGGAGAGGAAGTCCGCTAGCTGTTCGATCTTCTGCGGCGGCAGTTCGCGGAACGAGGGCATGATGCCCGGGCCGATTTCCACCGAGCGAATGATCGCAGCCCGCGGAATCCGCGAGGCGATGTGGGTCAGTTCGGGGCCCGGCCCGTTGTTGCCGTTCTCGCCGAGCTTGTGGCAGGCGAGGCAGCCGGCGGCTGCGACGACCTCTTTGCCGGCTTCGTATTTCTTCGAGACGTTCATCTCGACCTCGGTCGGGGCGCCGCCGACGGCTCCGAGGTAGGTCAGGTACCCCATCGCGATGATCGTGATGATCCCGGCGGTGGTCGCGATCGGGCGCCGCTCCGGGCGCCGCTCCGGGCCGCGGTCGTAGAACGGCAGCAGGAGCAGCAGGACCATGCAGATGGTCGGGATGCCGATCGTCGCGAGCGGGACCAGCTCCGGCGGTTTGATCACGCGCAGGAGCTCGAAGAGGAAGAAGAAGTACCACTCAGGACGCGGCACGTAGGTGGTCGAGGTCGGGTCCGCCTTCGGGCCCTGCTCGGCGCCGAGGATGATCGACATCGCGATGATCACGGCGACGACGATCAGCGCCATCACCGAGTCCTTCATCACCGCGTAGGGGAAGAACGGCTTCCCCTTCTTCTTCAGAAGCTCGTACTCCTCAAGGTAGGCCTGCTTGTCTTGGGGTTTCACAGCGCCGATCCTCCGTTCCCCTCGCCGCTGACGGGGGACCCGTTGACGCGGTTGCCGTTGACGCGCCCGTTGCCGTTGGCGCCGGCGTCGAGCTCGGATACCGGGGAGGCGACTTTCGGCCGCTCCGCTTTGACCCACGGCGGCGCCGTGGTGCCGAGCTTGACCACGAGGTACATGTGGGCGCCGATCAGGGCGATGATCGCGCCCGGCACGAGGAGCATGTGGATCGCGTAGAAGCGCGAGAGCGTGGTCGCGCCGAGCTCGGGTCCGGCGCGGAGGAAGTCGCTCAGGTAGGGGCCGACGACGGGGCCGGTGCCGTTGATGTTGATGCCGACGATCGAAGCCCAGAAGGAGCGCTGGTCGAACGGCAACAGGTAGCCGGTGAAGGCCATCGTCATCGTCAGGATCAGGAGGACGACGCCGATCACCCAGTTGAGCTCCCGCGGGTACTTGTAGGCGCCGAAGAAGAAGGTCCTCCCCATGTGGAGGAAGATCAGGATCACCATCACGCTCGATCCCCACTTGTGCATCCCGTGCACCAGCTGGCCGAGCGGGACCTCGTTGTTGATGTGGGAGATCGAGGCGTAGGCCTGGGTCGCCGAGGGCGTGTAGAACATCGCCAGGAAGACGCCGGTGACGGCCTGGACGATGAAGGCGAAGAGGGTCGCCGAGCCGAGCGTGTAGAACCAGTTGGTCCCCTTCGGCACCTTGCGGAAGAGCATCCCGGTCAGGAAGCCGCTGGCGGCGAGTCGCTGGTCGACCCAGCCGAGGGCGTCGATCGGCGCCTCTTTGCCGCGCTCGAGCAGCTTGTCGCCGTGGCTCTGGCGCTCCGGCGGGGCGGTCTTCAGGTCCGACGGCGCTTGGCCCTTGGGGGTGCCGCCGGTGCCGGGCTTGCCCGGTTTGCGCAGCGGCGGCGGGACGACGGCGTCCGGGATCTTCGGTTTCGGGAAGCTCGGCATCAGGGCGGTGGGAAGGTAGAGGGTCGCGGCGGGTAGAGGTATTCCCAGATCCCGCCGGTGAACTCCCCGGGGTCGCGGGCACGGACCGGCTCCATCTGCGAGGTGACGCTGTAGCGCGGGCCGAGCTCGACCTGGCCCTTGCGGACGCGGGTCTGGAACTGGTCGAGCGGGCGCACCGGCGGGCCGCCGATCCGCTTGCCCTGGAAGTCGTAGACGCCGCCGTGGCACGGGCAGATGAAGTTGCCGGCGGCCTCGACGAAGCGGACCGGGCAGCCGAGGTGCGCGCAGCGGTTGGAGACGGCGACGAACTTGCCGGCTTCTTCGCCCAGGTCCTCAGAGCTGCGGCGCACGTAGGCGGTGGTCTTGCCGGCGTCGCCGATCCCCTCGGTCTCGGTGAAGACCACCTGGCGGTAGGTGTCCTCGACGAAGTCGGAGACCGGCCCGACCGCCTCCCAGCGCTCTTTGCCGCGGTGGAAGATCGGGGCGACTGCGAAGCCGACGGCGGGAAGCACGATCCCGGCGGCGGCGAGGCCTCCGAGCGCCTGCGACGCGACCGTGAAGACGTGGCGGCGCGTCATCGACTCCCCCTCGAAATAGCCGGGGGGGTCGGGCTTCGCCCGCTCCTTGATGGGCGCCTCCTCGGCCCCGTTTACCTTGTTCGCGTCGTCAGCCACAGTCGGTTCGCGTAGGGAGATGAAGTCTATTGCTTAGGGGGTGTGACCTGCGTCACAGAGGACCCGATCTCCTCTGCCGCACTTCGCCAAAGGTCCGAAATGCCCTCCACCTCTCCCTCCGCCTGAAGCCGGGCGCATTCGCTGATCAGGTCAGCGAGGAGGGTGACGGCGCGGGTGTCGCCGAGGGCGGCGAGGCGGTCGAGGCCGAGGGCGTAGAGGTAGTCGCCGGCGAGAAGAGCGAGGTCGGGGTCGTGGCCGGCGAGGAGGCGGGGCTGCTCGTAGTGGAGGAGGTAGCCCTCGCGGACGGCCTCGACGACGAGGGCGTACTCGGCCGCGTCGGGGCCGGAGGCGGCGAGCTCGCCTAGCGCCGGCGGCTCGGCCGGGTCGACAACGTGCGGGGAGATCGGGGTGTCCTCGCCGCGGAGCTGATCGGCGAGGACCTGGAGGGCGTTCATCCCAGGACCCCGTCGAGAGACTCGGCGGCGGCTTCGAGCGTCTGGTCGATCGTCGCCTCGTCGTGGGCGAGGGAGACGAACCAGGCCTCGTACTGGGCCGGCGGCGGGTAGACGCCGCGTTCGAGGAGGGCGCGGCAGAAGGCGGCGTGGGCCTCGACGTCGCAGGCGGTCGCGGTCGCGAAGTCGACGACCGGGACTTCGCTGAAGAAGAGGGTGACGAGGCCCGGCGCGGCGGCGACCTGGAGGGGACGGTCCCGGGCGAGCTCCTCGAAGCCGGCGGCGAGTCGGTCGGTGAGGGCGCCGAGGCGCTCGTAGGCGCCGGCGTCGAGCTGCTCCAGGGTCGCCAGCCCGGCAGCGACCGCAAGCGGGTTCCCGGAGAGGGTCCCCGCCTGGTAGACGTCGCCGGCGGGGGCGATCCGTTCCATCAGCTCGCGGCGACCGCCGTAGGCCGCGGCCGGCAGGCCACCGCCGATCACCTTGCCCATCACGGTCAGGTCCGGTTCGACCCCGAGCAGTTCCTGCGCCCCGCCGCGGGCGACGCGGAAGCCGGTGATCACCTCGTCGAAGACGAGCAGCGCGCCCGCCTCACGGGTCGCCTCGCGGAGGTATTCGAGAAAGCCGGCGGCTGGCGGGACGACCCCCATGTTCGCCGCGATCGGCTCGGCCAGCAGCGCCGCGACCTCGTGCTCGCGCAGCGCCCGCGCCACCGCCTCGCGGTCGTTCCACGGGACCACCACCGTCGTCTTCGCCTGCGCCGAGGTCACGCCCGGGCTTCCCGGGACGCCAAGCGTCGCCAGGCCGGAGCCGGCGTCGGCGAGGAGGCCGTCGGAGTGGCCGTGGTAGGCGCCGGCGAACTTGACGACGACCTCGCGGCCGGTCGCGGCCCGCGCCAGGCGAACCGCGCTCATCGCGGCCTCGGTTCCGGAGCTGGTCATCCGCAGCATCTCGACCGAGGGGAAGCGCGCCACCACCTCCTCGGCGAGGCGCACCTCCGCCAGCGTCGCGGCGCCGAAGCTCGTCCCCCGCATGGCCGCTTCGATCACCGCGGCGAGGACGGCCGGCTCGGCGTGGCCGAGGATCATCGGGCCCCAGGAACCGACCCAGTCGACGTAGCGGTTGCCATCGACGTCGAAGAGCCAGCAGCCTTCGCCGCGCTCGACGAAGATCGGGTCGCGGCCGATCTGCCGCATCGCCCGCACCGGCGAGTTCACTCCCCCGGGAAGAACCTCCTGCGCCCGCTCAAACAGGTCGGTCATCGACTCGCCTGTTCCTTTCTGTTGCTATCCGCCGAAAAGGAACAGTCGAAGATCAAGAATGCTCTGCTTCCCAGCGGGCGTAGTCGTCGGTGAAGTAGTGGAGGCGGATCTTCTTGTACTCGGTCGAGGAGTAGAGGGTGGCGCGGTCGTCCGGCCCCATCCCGCACTCCTCGGCGATCGCGTCGAGGACCGCGTCGCACTCCTCCTTCGAGCGGCCGTGGGCCATCGTGAAGACGCTGTAGGGCCAGTCCTCGTAGGTCGGCCGCTGGTAGCAGTGGGAGATGCCGCGGAAGGAGGCCATGCGGCCGCCGACCTCGAGGATCTCGTCCTCGGGCACCTTCCAGACGCCCATCCCGTTGGCCGAGAAGCCGGCGCGTCGGTGGAAGAGGATCGCGGCGACGCGGCGGAGGATCTTGCGGTCGACCATCTCGCGCAGGCGGTCGAGCAGGTCCTCCGTGGAGATGCCGAGCTCCTGCGCCGCCGCGTCGTAGGGACGCGCGACCGCCGCCATCGGGCCCTGCAGCGCCTTGATCAGGGCGATGTCGTCCTCGTCGTAGGGCTGCGGTTCCAGCTCGCGCGGGGGCGCCGCTTCGACCGGGGCCGCCAGCGCCTCGGTCCCCTTCTCCATCTCCAGGTTCATGTTGATTTTGAACAGGGTCAGGGTCGGCAGCTCCCGCATCGACTCCGCCCCGGTCTCCTCCATCAGCGCATCCAGCGTCCCCCGCAGGCCGAGCTTCGAGTCCGGCGGCGTCGCGATCGTGAACCAGAGGTTGAAGTCGTGGGTGCGCAGGTAGTTGTGGGAGACGCCGGGGTGGGCGTTGACGAGCCGAGCCGCCCGCTGCGGGTGCTCGGCGTCGACTTTCGCCGCCACCAGCATCGAGTCGTAGCCGAGGGCGCGGGTGTCGAAGATCGGCGTGATCTCGCGGATGATGCGGCCGTCGAGCAGGCGCTGGGTACGGCCGAGGACATCGTCGAGCTCGAGGTCGGCCTGCGACGCGAGGAGCGCGAAGGGTTCGGGGTCGAGCGGGAAGCTCGACTGCAGGAGGTTCATCAGCCGCTTGTCGGTCTCGTCGAGCGGGATCGCGGCGCCGTCCTTGCGGCTGCGCGCCTTCGACTGCGGGACCTTCACCGAAGCCACGGAGCGGCCTCCTTCGCGTAGTAGGTGACGATCGCGTCGGCGCCGGCCCGGCGGATCGAGGTCAGCGCCTCGACCACGGCGGCCCGCTCGTCGATCCAGCCGTTGGCGGCGGCGGCCTTCAGCATCGAGTACTCGCCGGAGACGTGGTAGGCGGCGACGGGCGCGCCGGTCGCCTCTTTGACCCGGCGCACGACGTCGAGGTAGGGGAGCGCGGGCTTGACCATCAGCATGTCGGCTCCCTCCTCGAGATCGAGCTCGGCCTCGCGCACCGCTTCGGCGGCGTTGGCCGGATCCATCTGGTAGCCGCGGCGGTCGCCGAACTCCGGCGTCGACTCGGCGGCGTCGCGGAAGGGGCCGTAGAAGGCGGAGGCGTACTTGGCCGAGTAGGAGACGATCGGGACGTCGGGGTGGCCCTCCTCGTCGAGCTGGTGGCGGATCGAGCCGACCCGCCCGTCCATCATGTCGCTGGGGGCGACCGCGTCGGCGCCGGCCTCGGCGTGGGAGATCGCGGTTTTCGCCAGCAGCTCGACGGTGAGGTCGTTCTCCACCTCGCGGCTGCCCTCGCGGATGACGCCGCAGTGGCCGTGCGAGGTGTACTCGCAGAGGCAGACGTCGGTGATCACGACCAGGTCGGGATGCGTCTCCTTCAGCGCCCGCACCGCCATCTGCACGATCCCCTCGTCGTCGTAGGCGCCGGTGCCGAAGTCGTCCTTGGCGGCGGGGATGCCGAAGAGCATCAGGGCGCCGATCCCGGCAGCGGCGATCTCGCCGGCCTCCTCGACCAGGTTGTTGATCGAGAAGCGCTCGATGCCCGGCATCGAGGAGACCTCCTCGCGGACGCCCTCGCCGGCCACCACAAAGGCGGGCTGGATCAGGTGCGCGGGGGAAAGCTCGGTCTCTCGGATGAGGCCGCGAAGGGTGTCGGTGCGGCGCATGCGGCGCATGCGCGTGGAGGGGAAAGGCATTGGCATTGAGTCTAGGGAAGGAACGAAGGTGCTTCGTGGCGCTCGGAGGAGGGGACCGGGGGTGCCTTCTACCGGACCCGCTCGCTTCGCTCGCTCCAAGTGTCCGTACGAAGACACCCCCGGTCCCTCTGCGCAGGCTCAGTAGCTTGTTCGCCCGTGGAGGCGAAGGACGTCGTCAAGCGGTTCGGGAGTAGGGAGGCGCTGCGGGGCGTCTCTTTGAAAGCTGGTCCCGGTGAACTTGTCGCGGTGATCGGGCCCAACGGGGCGGGGAAGACGACTTTGCTTTCGATCCTGGCGGGGATCTCCAGGCCGGATGAGGGGGAGGTCAGCAGTGCTGGCGGGGCTGTGGGGTGGGTGCCTCAGCAGGCGGCTCTATATAGACGGCTGACGGTGGAGGAGAACCTGCTGCTGTTTGCTCGGCTGGAGGGGCATGAGGATCCGCGGGCCTCGACCGAGGAGATGCTCGAGCTGACCGGGCTGGGCGAGCGGCGGGGGGAGGTCGTGGCGCGGCTGTCCGGGGGCAACCAGCAGCGGATCAACATCGCGATCGGGCTGCTGTCGCGGCCGGCGGTCCTGTTGCTGGACGAGCCGAGCGTGGGATTGGACCCGCGGCAGCGGGCGCGGCTGTGGGAGTTCGTCTCCGGGCTCGCCGGGGGCGGGACGACGGTGATCTTCTCCACCCACGACATCCAGGAGGCCGAGCGCTACGGCGGCCGGGTGCTGGTGCTCGCCGACGGCGAGTCCCTCTTCGACGGCTCCGCCGGGGAGCTGCGCGAGGCGGTGCGGCGCGAGGCGCCCGAGGACGCCAACCGCGATTTCGAGACCGCCTTCGTCGCCTACCTGCACCACCGGGGGCACTGATGCGCGGCGTGCGCTGGCTGCTGCTGAAGGACCTGCAGATCCTGCGGCGCTCGCCCCTGCAGGCGGCGCTGCTGGTCGCCTACCCGATCCTGATCGCGGTCCTGGTCGGGTTCGCGATCTCCCGCGAGCCGGAAGACCCGCGGGTCGCCTTCCTCAACGAAGTGCCGGAGAACACGCGAATCAACGTCGGCGGCGCGGAGCTGCCGAAGGCGAACGTCCGCGAGCAGATCTGCCAGCGGGTCGAGTGCGTCTTCGTCGACGACCGCGAGGAAGCGCGGAGCAAGGTCGAGTCGGGGGACGTGCTGGCGGCGCTGATCCTACCCGCCGACCTCGTGAACGAGATCAACTCGCTCTCGACGCTGACCCCGGGGGTGCCGGAAGTCGAAGTCCTGGTCAACGAGGAAAACGCGGTCAAGGCCGAACTCGTCGACGACCGGATCACCAGCCTGCTGGCGCAGGCAAACCTACGGATCGCCCGGCGGATCGGCTCCGAAGGCAGCCGCTACCTGGGGCTGATCGTCAACGGCGGCGAGTTCCATGTGGTCGGGGAAGCGATCCCGATCCTCGGCCTGCGGGCCAGCGCGAGGATCCTCCACGCGGTCACGCCGGCGGTGCCGAAATCGCTGCGGCCGGCACTGGAGGAAGTGGACGAATTCGCCAGCCAGGCGCGCGACAACCTCGACGTCGCCAAACCGCTGATCGACCGGCTGGCGCAGCCGATCGAGGTCAACAAGGTGGTGGTCGGCGGCGAGAGCCCGCCGCTGGAGATCTTCGCGATCGCCGTCGCCGCGACCCTCACCCTCGCCTTCGTCGTCGTCCTCCTGGTCGCCGGCTCGCTGGCGCTGGAGCGGGAGGAGAACGCCTTCCCGCGGCTGACCCGCGGCCTCGTCTCCGGCGGCGGCCTGCTCGGCGAGAAGGTGCTGCTGGGGGTCGCGGTCGGGCTGGTGGTGACGCTGCTGATGCTGTTCGGGATGAAGATCTTCGTGCCGCTGGAGACGGGCCGCGTGTGGTTGTGGCTGGTCGCGATCCTCTTCGCGGCGGCGGCACTCGGGGCGGCCGGGGCGGCACTCGGGGCGGCGGCCCGCGAGGTGCGCGCGGTCTCCCTCCTGGCCTTCATGGTGACGCTGCCGATCGCCTTCCTCTCGCTCGTGCCCTCCGGCGCCGTCAGCCCCGCCGTCTTCGACCTGATCCGCTATCTGACGGCGCTCTTCCCCTTCAAGCCGGCGCTGGAAGCGATCGCCGCCGCCCTGGACGAGGCCGGCCCCGGGATCGGCGGCCCGCTGCTCCACCTGACGGTCCTCGCCGCCGCCTACGCGCTGATCGCGCGGCTGGCGCTGCGCCGGTTCGCGACGGTCTGACCCCGCCGGCCTCGAATAGGGTCGGGTCGACATGAAGGTCCTCTTCATCGGCGACGTGGTCGGCAGCCCGGGGCGACAGGGGCTGCGCGAGGCGCTGCCGGGGCTGCGCGAACGGCACGAGGCAGACCTGGTGATCGTCAACGGCGAGAACTCGGCCGGCGGGATGGGGATCACCGAACGCACCGCCAACGACATCTTCGGCGCCGGCGCCGACGTGATCACCAGCGGCAACCACGTCTACCGCCATCGCGAGGCCTACGAGTGGCTGGACACGGAGGAGCGGGTGGTGCGGCCGGCCAACTACCCGCAGGCGAACCCGGGCCGGGGCCACACCGTGGTCGAGGCCGGCGGGATGCGGGTGCGGGTGGTCAACCTCAGCGGCGGCGTCTGCCTCCGCGTCGCCCGCTCTCCCTTCGACACGATCGACTCGATCCTCGCCCACCACGAGCAGGACGCGACGATCGTCGACTTCCACGCGGAAGTCTCGAGCGAGAAGGTGGCGATGGGCTGGCACCTCGACGGACGGGTCGCCGCCGTCTTCGGAACCCATACGCATGTGCCGACTGCAGACGGGCGGGTGCTCCCGGGCGGAACGGCTCACATCTCCGACGTGGGGATGACGGGGTCGCGGACCAGCGTGCTGGGGGTGAAGCCGGAGCAGGCGCTGCGGTCGCTGATCACGCAGATGCCGACCCGGTTCGAGACGGCTGAGGAGGACGTCTGGGTGATGGGGGCGGTTGTCGAGGTGAACGACAAAGGTCTTGCTGACTCTTTTGAGCAGGTGATGGTTCCGGCGTCTCTGGGTTAGGGGACCGGTACCCCCTCCTCACTCAACTTGCTCGGGTGGGACGTAGGCTGTCGGTCCGAGATTGCTCCTGCCCGAGAAGTACAAGCCGTTCGGAGGGGGTACCGGTCCCCTCATCGATCGCTGACAGTGCTACGAGGAGCAGCGGGTAGAACCAGACGATGTAGAGGTAGAACCAGTGGTGGAGGGTGATCTGCAGCAGGATCAACAGCGCCGCTGAGAGGGCGGCTAGCTGGGGCAGGGTCTTGCGCCGGGGGTAGATGGCGAAGGCGAGGGACGCTAGGCCGGTGAGTGCGAGCAGGGCGATGCGGATCGGTTCGAGGGAGGTCTGGCCCCAGAGGCTGAAAGGGGAGTCGCGGCCGGCCTGGGTGGCGATGGTTCGGTCGTAGAAGGTGCTCAGGCCGGGGTCGATGGCGGGCCAGGTTAGGACGACGACTGACACCAGGAGGAAGCCGAGGGTGAACAGCACGGCTGGGCGGCGGCGGGTGTCCTGCGTGCGGGGTCGTACTCGGACACCCGCCGCCGAACTCGGACCTGGTCTGTAGGTCAGGTACATCGGGGTCAGGGGGGCGGCTACGAACTTGGCCCAGGTCGCGGCGGCTAGCAGTGCGCCGCGGGCCAGCGGCTTCGCGGCAAGTAGGAGGGTCGCCGAGAGGAGGGCAGCCACCAGGGAGTCGTTGGAGTTCGACTCCAGCGCGTAGGCGGTGTAGGGGTAGGCGGCCCAGCCGAAGGCGACGGTCGCCGCCAGGCGCAGGCCCTCGGGGCCGGGGCGGATGCGGAGGCCGAGGAGGATGAGGAAGGTGAAGACGGCGACGTCGAAGAGGATCGAGGCAGCGTGGGCGGCGGGCAGATCGTCCCACTCGCCCGACCAGGGCCAGATCCGCTCGAAGGGGAGGTAGGCGAGGTAGTTGACGGGGCCGTAGGTGTCGCCGGTGGAGACGTCGTCGGGGAAGTTGTCGTAGATCGGTTCCCCGTGGGCGATCCGGTCGGCGCCGACCACGCCCGCGTAGCCGACGTCGATGGCACCGGAGTCGGCGACGTTGAGGCCGACCCGGAAGCCCATCAGGAAGAGGGCGGCGATCAGCATCCAGGCGACCGGCCAGACCGGCCGCAGCCCGTCCCCCCTCCCCCGCAGCCCGATCCAGAGCGAGCGGCCGAGCAGGTAGAGGAGGACCGGATAGACGAGCGGGACCGAGACGCCGATCTCGGCCCGGTTGAAGAAATAGTGGGAGACGCCGAAGCCGAGGAGAACAACAAGGTCGAGGTTGGCGACCTGCCAGAGACGCCGCCAGTCGACCAGGCCGAGCAGGAAGAGCAGGCACAGGGGGAGGAAGACGTACGGCGCGTTGAGCTTGTGGCCGAAGGCGCCGGAGTAGCCGCGGGCCATCTTCCAGGCGATCTGGTAGCCGGTCCAGGACTCGGTCACCTCGCCGCTGTGGGCGTCGACGAGGACGAGCACCCGCTCCTCGCCGCCCCCGAAGTAGGCGACTTCCCAGTTCTCCTTGTCGTCGTCGAGCGATGCCGTCGGCCCGAGCCTGCCGTGCTCACGTTCCTCTTCGACGACCTTCGGGTCCTGGTCAGCGGCGGAAATCGCTTCGGCGCGGGTGAGCTTCTCGGCCGCGCTCGCCGAGGCGGGGAAACCAACTGAGATCAAAAGCGCACCGAGGAGGGACGCAACGGCCATTACGAGGAGGGGCGTGGGTGTCTTCGTACGGACACTTGGAGCGAGCGAAGCGAGCGGGTCCGGTAGAAGACACCCACGCCCCTCCCCCGCGCCCGGCAACCCCCCATCCCTCATCCGTCGCGCACCCCGAAGTGCTCGCGAATGATCGGGGCGACGTCGCGCAGCGCCCACTGCTCGCGCTCCTCGGCCGAGTCCGGCCCGCAGCCGACGAAGAGCAGCGGCCCGAGCGAGTCGCCGGCGTGGAGCGCCCCGTGGCTGCCGCCGCCGGCGTGGCTTACCCCGCCCCAGTCGACCGCCTCGAAGCCGGGCTGCAGGGAGACGACGAAGTCGCCGGCGTGCGGCGCGGTCAGCGCCGACCAGACGCGCCCCAGCGGATCGGGATAGGTCTCGCTGCGCAGCCGCCCGTCCTCGACCGAAGCCTCGAGGGCGGCGAGCTCGCCCTCCACCTCCCAGCTGCCGCCGCGCAGGTCGCCGACCTCTCCCCCGGGCCGGAAGCGCGCCGCCTCCCCCCCGCGCTCGACCACCGCCCAGGCAACACCTGCCGGCACCCCCGGGCTCTCGCGCCGCAGCGGCATCCCGTCCGCGCCCTCGAGCCGGCAGACCAGGTCGACGCCCTCGAGCACCCCCAGCCGCGCCGCCACCTCGAGCGGCTCCGCCCGCTCCTCCTCCCCCGGCAGCAGGTAGACGTGCGCCGCCCGCCCGGTCGGGCTGACCGCGAGCTGGGCCAGCTCCGGCCGCTCCTCGGAGGGCTGCAGCACCGACCACTCGGCGCTCAGCAGCTCGGCCAGCGGCAGGCCGCGGTGGACGTCGGTCTGGGCGTGGTCGGCGAGCAGGATCACCGCGTGCGTTTCGAGGAACTCGTCGAGGCCGCCGGCTTCCTCGGCGTAGGTGGCGAAGGCGCGGTCGGCCTTGGCGATCGACTCGACCGTCGCCTCCGGCCCGTGCTGGTGGGAGTAGTTGTCGTTGTCCGGCAGCGAGAGCAGGAGGAAGTCGTAGAGGTCCTCCTTCAGCAGCTCGGCGGCGCAGCAGGCGGCGTAGCCGTCGCGGACTCCGGGGATCGAGGTCGATTTGCAGGGGACGTCGCGGCTCGCGTAGAGGTCCCCGTAGAAGAGGTCGGTCGGTCCCCAGGTGTGGTGGTGGAACTTCAGTTTCGTCACGTCGACCGCGCGTTTCAGCAGCCCCTCCAGCGAGACCTCGTGCCGTTGGCGGCCGCGGTAGATGAGGAACGGCGTGCAGGCGGTGCGGGCTCCGGCGTCTTCCAAACTCTCGAAGACCGTCTCCGCCTCCGGGCTGAGGTGCGCCAGGTTCATGTTGTAGACGAGGTCGTAGAGGGCGAGGAAGACGCCGAAGGCGCGAGTCGCCTCCAGCGAGGAGCCGTACTCCACGTAGCGCCGCTCGAGCCGGTGGTACCAGTTCATGCCGCTGATCCAGTGGCCGTCGGCGCCGACGCCGGTGACCATCTCGGCGCTGGCGACCGGGGTCACCGAGGGGAAGCTGGAGACGCAGTCGGGGATGAGGACGCCGCGCTCGACCAGGGCGCCGAAGGTCGGCGCCCGCTCCTCGGCGATTGCCCGTTCGAGCATGTCGGTGCGCAGCGAGTCGACGTAGGTGAGGACGAGCTTCTTGCGGGGCATCGGCCGAATGATCGCGGAGCCGTCTGTTCGTCTGTTCCTTTTCGTTGCCAGGGGCCGAAAGGGAACAGACGAGAGCGCTAGCGCAGGACGCGGAGCCCGGCGTGTTTGCGCTGGGCGCGGCGGTGGCGGGTGATCCCGAGCCAGATCAGGGCGAGGACGACGATCGCGACCAGCGGTTCGAGCAGGAGCGCGATCGCGATCACGACGAGCGCCGCGAGGCTGACGATGAAGGCGAGGGCTCCGCCGCCACTGCCCTCGCGGCGGCTGGCGCCGTAGACGATGTCGCTGATGACGATGCAGGCGAGCGCGGCGCCGGCCAGGCCGAGCACGGCTCCGACGACTCCCTCCAGCACGAAGCCGACGACGAAGCCGATCACGGCGGCGAGAATCGTCATCCGGCCCCGGGCCGACCCGTGGGTGCCGGTGGTGCCGGCGAGCATCCCGATCGCCAGTCCGATTCCAAGCTCGGTTAGAACGTCCACGCCCCAAACCTAACCAACCGCGATGGCCCGGCGTCGATCCGCCACACTTCAGCGATGGCAGAAGTCCCCGAGCCGACTCACCGGCGCCGCTCCCACGCCGGCACCCGCGACCTCGAGCGCTACGCCGGCCTCTTCGCCGAGCGGACCGGGGTGATGCGCTCCTCGGCGATGCGCGACCTGATGGCGATCACCGCGCGGCCGGAAGTGATCTCGCTCGCCGGCGGCCTCCCCGACACCTCGACCTTCCCGCCGCAGAGCTTCGCCGCGCAGATGACCCGGATCGCCCAGGAGTCGGCGGCGAAGGCGCTGCAGTACGGGCCGACCGAGGGCTTCGAGGAGACCAAGGACTGCATCCTCGAGGTGATGGGCGCGGAGGGAATGCTCCCGGACCCCGACGACATCATCGTCACCACCGGCGGCCAGCAGGCGATCGACCTCGTCTGCAAGACGCTGATCGACCCCGGCGACGTCGTCATCTGCGAGGCCCCGACCTACCCGGGCGCGATCCCGACCCTCTGCAGCTACCAGGCCGACGTCGTCCAGGTCGAATGCGACGAGGACGGGATGCAGGTCGAGCTGCTGGAGCAGCTGCTGGACGACCTGCGGGCGCAAGGGCGGCGGCCGAAGTTCATCTACTCGGTGCCGAGCTTCCAGAACCCGGCCGGGGTGACGATGTCCCTGGAGCGGCGGCGGCGCCTGGTCGAGCTGGCGCGCTCGCAGGAGCTGCTGGTCGTCGAGGACAACCCCTACGGGCTGCTGCGCTACGGCGGCGAGCCGATGCCGCCGCTCTACCAGCTCGACGGCGGCGACTTCGTCATCTACCTGGGGACGTTCTCGAAGATCCTCTCCCCCGGGATCCGGCTCGGGTGGGCGGTGGCGCCGCCGCCGGTGATGGAGAAGATCGTCCTCGGCAAGCAGGCGGCCGACCTCTGCACCTCGACCCTGACCCAGTACTTCGTCCGCGAGTACTTCGCCGAACGGCGCTGGCAGCGCTACGTCGACGACCTGGTCGAGATCTACCGCCGCCGCCGCGACGTCATGGTCGAGGCGCTGCGCGACAACTTCCCGGCCGAGGCGACCTGGACCGAGCCCGAGGGCGGGCTCTTCATCTGGGCGACGCTGCCCGACTACATCGACACCAGCGACCTGCTGGCAAAGGCGCTGCGCGCCGACGTCGCCTTCGTCCCCGGCCAGGCCGCCTACGTCGACGGCCGCGGCAGCCACTCGATGCGGCTCAACTTCTCCGGGGTCAACGAGGACGAGATCCGCGAGGGGGTGCGGCGGATCGGCAAGGTGATCGCCGAGCAGGTCGAGCTCTACGGGGCGCTGACCGGAGAACGGCCGCTGCCCGAGCCGCGGCAGGAGGCGGCCCCGAACGTCGTTCCCTTCCGCAAGGCGGGCGAGGCGTGATGAAGGTCGCGGTGCTGAAAGGCGGGCGATCGCTGGAGCGCGGCGTCTCCCTGCGCTCGGGGGCGCGGGTCGAGGACGCGCTGGGGCGGTTGGGCCACGAGGTGCTGCCGATCGACGTCGGCGCCGACCTGGTCAAGCGCCTGGTCGCCGAGCGGCCCGACCTCGCCTTCGTCGCCATGCACGGGGTCGGCGGCGAGGACGGGACCGTGCAGGAGCTGCTGGAGATCCTCGGCATCCCCTTCACCGGGCCGAGCGCTGCGGCCTGCGCGCGCTGCATGGACAAGGTGCAGGCGAAGGACGCGATCGAGGACGCGCAGCGAGAAGAGCCTAGCGGCCTGAAAACCCCCCACTGGTTCGCCTTCAACCAGACCGCCTTCCGCGAGTTCGGCGCCGCCGATGCGCTGGGGCGGCTGGAGGAGACGCTCGGCTTCCCGCTGGTCGTGAAGCCCAGCCGCGGCGGCTCCTCGCTCGGGGTCAGGTTCGCCCGCTCTGCCGGCGAGGTTCCACAGGCACTCGTCTCGGCCTTCAGCTACGACGACCGGGTCCTGCTTGAGCGCTTCGTCGACGGCCGCGAGCTCGCGGTCAGCATCCTCGGCGACCAGCCGCTGCCGATCGTCGAGGCGATTCTCCTGGAGGGCGATCGCTACGACTTCGAGGCGCGCTACGAGATCGGGCGCACCCGCTTCGATGTCCCCGCCGACCTCACGCCCGAGGAGGAGCGCGCCGTCACCGAGGCCGCCCTCGGCACATACCGCGCCCTCGGCTGCACCGGCTTCGCCCGCATCGACCTGATCCTCGGCGAGGACGGTCCCTGGCTACTGGAGGCCAACGCGATCCCCGGCCTCACCGACACCAGCCTCCTCCCCCAGGCCGCCGAGGCGGCGGGGTTGTCGTTCGAGGAGCTAGTCGAGCGGATTTTGGACCTGGCACTCACGCCGCAGGGCGTTTCTTAGGAGCGAAAAGCAAGCAGTTCAAGGAGGAGCGAGGGAGCGTGCTCTGCACGTGACCGAAGGACGACGCCGAAATGCGCCGCTTTGCAGCCCTAAGAATCGCCCTGGGCGAAGTCCTCGGGGGTTACTTCGTCGAGGAACTCCTTGAATTTGTCGACGACCTCCTCGGTGTCCTCGACCTCGTGCTCGAACTCGATCGCCGACTCCTCGATCACCTCCTCGGCCGCGAAGATCGGGGCCGAGACGCGGACGGCGAGGGCGAGGGCGTCGGAGGGCCGGGAGTCGATCTCGACTTCGGAGCCGTTGACCGAAACCGTGATCGAGGCGTAGAACGTGTTGTCGCGCAGCTCGGTGACCGCGACCCGCTCGCACTTCGCGTCGAGGTTCTCGAGCATGTCGGAGAGCAGGTCGTGGGTCATCGGCCGCGGCGTCGAGGCGCCCTGCAGCTTCATCAGGATCGCGGCGGCCTCCGGGTGGCCGATCCAGATCGGCAGGAAGCGGTTTCCGTCGACGGTCTTCAGCAACACGATCGGCTGCTTGCCGACCATGTCGAAGCTGACGCCGTAGATCTGCATCTGCTGCAAGAGGACTCCAGACCGTGGTTGGAAGCCGAAAGTATAGGTCCGGCTTCTACCCGCTCCGGAGGAAGCGAGAACTCGGACGGAAAGAGGACCCGATGGGCGATCCTGGATTCGAACCAGGGACCTCGTCCTTATCAGAGACGCGCTCTAACCAACTGAGCTAATCGCCCGGGGACGGCGATGATAGCGGCGAGGAGGGGATCGCTCAGGAGCCGGCGCGCTTGCGAAGGCGGCGGGCGAGCGAGTGGGCCTCGCGAACGTCGTCGAAGCGGAGCTCGGCGACGATGTTCTCGCCTTTGGCGCGGGTGCTGACTTCGTGGCCGAGGGCCTCCTCGAGCGCATCGGCGACGTCGCGGAGCGCGGCTTGGGCGTCGGGGTCGACCGTAGCTCGCCGTGGCCTTGCCTTTGGCTGGCTGGCCAGCCGAACCCTCTCCTCGGTTTCCCGAACCGACCAGCCGCCGCGGGCGGCGTCGCGGGCGAGGCGGCGCCGGATGTCGTTGCCGGGGACGGCGAGGAGCGCCTTTCCGTGGCCCTCGCTGAGGTCACCGGCCTCGAGCAGCGCGAGCGCCTCGTCGGGCAGCTCCAGCAACCGGATCAGGTTGGAGACGGCGGGGCGGCTGCGGCCGACCCGCCGGGCCAGCTCCTCTTTGGTCAGGCCAAGCTCGCGCACCAGGGCGTCGCAGGCCTTCGCCTCCTCGACCGGGTTGAGGTCCTCGCGGACCATGTTCTCGATCAGCGCCGCCTGCAGCCGCTCGGCCTCCTCCTGGTCGCGGACGACAGCCGGCACCTTCTCGATCCCCGCCTGTTGGGCGGCGCGCCAGCGGCGCTCCCCGGCGACCAGCTCGTAGCTGCCGTCGGGCAGGGGGCGGACGAGGAGCGGCTGGACGACGCCGCTCGCCTCGATCGAGGCGGCCAGCGCGGCGAGCGCCTCGGGGTCGAACTTGGTCCGCGGCTGCAAGGGATTGGGCTTGATCAGCGAGACCGGCAGCTCGCGCAGCTCGCCCGCCGCCGATGCCTCCGCCTCGGGCAGGATCGCCGAGAGTCCGCGGCCGATGCCCCGGCGGGCGCTAGCCACGGCTCGCGAGCTCCTTGGACAGGGCCCGGTAGGCGACGGCGCCGTGGGAAGCCGGTGCGTGCTCGGTCACAGGCAGACCATAACTTGGGGACTCCGCGACCCGAACGCTGCGGGGGATGACGGTCTCGAAGACCATGCCGTCGAAGTGATCGCGCAGCTCGGACTCGACGTCCTGGGCCAGCCGGGTCCGCTCATCGTGCATGGTTATCAGCAGACCCGAAACCTCGAGTCGAGGGTTAAGCTCGCGCCTGATCAGGCTGAGGGTTTCCAGGAACTGGACGAGGCCCTCGAGGGCGAGGTACTCCGCCTGGACTGGAACGATGACCCGATCGGCTGCCGTCAAGGCGTTGACGCTCACGGGCCCGAGGGCGGGCGGGCAGTCGAGCAGGGTGACGGCGAAACGCTCGCGCAGCGGCCCCAGGCGCTCCCGCAGTCGCGTCTCGGAGTCCTGCATCCGCGGCAGCTCCACCGCCGCGCCGGCGAGGTCTTTGTTGGCCGGGACGATCCAGAGGTTGTCCGGGCCGGCCGGACGGGCGGCCTCGGCGACGGAGGTCTCGCCGGTCAGGCAGTCGTAGGAGGAGGGATGGAGGTCGCGCCCGCCACCCAGGGCGACGGTGGCATTGCACTGGGGGTCGAGGTCGACGAGCAGGGTCTGGTTGCCCTCGGCAGCCGCGCAGGAGGCCAGATTGACGGCGGTCGTCGTCTTCCCGACCCCGCCCTTCTGGTTCGCCACCGCGTAGACCTTGCCCATCGCGGTCCAGCCTAGTCAACGCGCCGCCCGCACATTCGTCTGCGCTGTATCAACGCCCCGATCGGCGGTGGGATAGCCTCCTGCCCGTGTCCGAGACCTCTGATTGGCCCGAGAACCCGGCCGAGCGCGCCCAGGAGCTGATCGAGGGCGTGCTGGACGAGCTCGACCTCGACGGCGAGGTCGCAGTCGAGGAGAACGACGAGCGGATCCTGCTCACGGTCGAGGGGGAGGACGATTACGGCCTCCTGATCGGCAAACGCGGGCAGACGATCGACGCTCTGCAGCTGCTCTGCTACCAGGCCGCCTTCCGCGGCCTGCGCGAGCGCAAGCGCGTGGTCGTCGATGCCGCCGGGTACCGCGCCCGTCGGCGGGAGACGCTCGAGGGACGCGCCGACCGCGCCGCCGACCAGGCCCTCTCGAACAACAGCGTGGTCGAGATGGACCCGATGAGCGCGCAGGAACGCCGCATCGTCCACGAGCGCCTGAAGGAGCGCGCCGGGATCGAGACCTACAGCGAGGGCGACGAGCCCAACCGCTGCGTGATCGTCGCGCCGCTCCTGCCCGAGTGATCGACGCCGCCGCGCGGGCGAAGCTGGAGACGGTCCTCGAGCTGCTCGCGCAGGAGCGGGCCTCGGTCAGCTCCGTCGTCGACCAGCGCGCCTGGCAGGTCCACGTCGCCGACAGCCTCACCGGGCTGGAGGTCGCGGAGCTGCGCGAGGCGAGGAGGATCGCCGACGTCGGGGCGGGCGCGGGGTTTCCGGGACTGGTGCTGGCGGTGGCGCTCCCCGCCGCGCAGGTCGACCTGATCGAGTCGGTCGGCCGCAAGTGCGAGTTCATGCGCCGCGCGGCAGGCACTGCCGGAATCGCCAACGTCAGCGTCCTCAACACGCGGTCCGAGGACCTTGCTGCAGTAGAGGGGCGCGAGGCCTACGACGCCGTCAGCGCCCGCGCCGTCGGCCGCCTTTCGACCTTGGCCGAGCTCGCCAGCCCGCTTCTGAAGCCAAATGGCGTCCTCGTCGCCTGGAAGGGCAAACGCGACATCGATGAGGAGCGGCAGCTCGAGAATGCGGCCGAGGCCTTGGCGATGGCGCCTGAGGCAATTCTCGACGTCGGCGACCGTGCCGGCAGCGAGCACCGCCACCTTCACGTCATCCGCAAGAGCGGGCCCACCCCCGAGAACCTCCCGCGCAAGCCCGGGATCGCGAAGAAGCGCCCGAAGGGCTAGCGGCGCTTCTTTTTCTTCCGTGGCGGGGGAGGCGGCGGTTTCGCATCCTGGATCGCGGCCGCGCCCTCGGGCGTGGCAATCACAGGCGGCGGCACGATCTTTTTGATCACCAGCTGCTGGCCGATCGTCCAGAAGTTGGTGGTGATCCAGTAGAGGATCAGGCCGGCCGGGAAGCTGAGGACGAAGGGGACGAAGATGAAGGGCAGGAGCATCATCATCGTCCGCTGGCTTTTGTCAGCCGTGATCGACATCACCATGCTGGAGACGAGTTGGGTGCCGACGTAGAGGACGATCAGGGTGATCAGTTCCGCTCCGGTCGCCTTTGCCGTGAGGTCGTGGATGAAGAGGAACGAGGCTTCGCTGCCGCAATGACCCGCCTCGCAGCCGATGTCGTCCGGGAGCTCGTGTTTGAGCACGAAGAAGAGCGAGATGAAGACCGGGAACTGGGCGATCAGCGGCAGGCACGAAGCCAGCGGGTTGACTTTGTTCTCTTTGTAGAAGCGCATCATTTCCTGCTGCATGCGCTGTTTGTCGTTTTTGTACTTCTCCTGCAGTTCCTTGATCTGCGGCTGCAGGGCCTGCATCGCCCGCATCCCCTTCAGCTGTTTGTAGGTGAGCGGGATGAGGACGGCACGGGTGACGACCGTGAGGGCGATGATCGACATTCCCCAGCTGAGGCCGGCGCTGTCGTGGAAGAACTGCAGGACCCCGTTGGCGAGGTCGATCAGCGGCTGGAAGATGTTGGCCGTAAGGGGCGTCATCGGTGGGCTTCGTGCCAGTCGGCGGGGTGTACCGGACCGGTGCGGAGCGTGAATCTATCGGGGATGGGGTCGAAGCCGCCGTGACTGAAGGGGTTGCAGCGCAGAATCCTCCAGGTCCCTAGGAGAAAGCCGCGGATGACGCCGAAGCGCTCGACCGCTTCCACCGTGTAGCGCGAGCAGGTCGGCTCGTAGCGGCAGCGGCGGGGAAAAGCGGGTGAGATCCAGCGTTGATATGCCCGGACGGGGGCGAGGAAAAAGCGTTTCACGTGGAACGGCCGCCCGCGAGCGCCTCTTCCAGATTGCTGGAAACTCCCTGCATACCCTCGCGATCGATTAGATCCTTGATCTCGGCACGGGCGACGATCACGAAGTCGTGGCGAGGCGGCAGCCGGTCGGCCAGGGTCCAGAAGGCCTCGCGCAGGACCCGCTTCACCTTGTTCCGTTCGACCGCACCGCCGACCTTGCGGTTGACGGAGACACCGAGCCGGACCTCGTCGCGATCCTCGTCCTTGCGCGGGAAGGTGTAGAGAACGAGGTACCGGGTCGCATGCGAGGAGCCGTCGCGGTAGACGCGGTCGAACTCGCCGCTGCGCGAAAGGCGTCGGCGCTTGGGCGCCATCCGATCAGGGAGTGAGGCGCTTGCGGCCTTTGGCGCGGCGGCGCTTGAGAACGGCGCGGCCGCCACGGGTGCTCATGCGAGCTCGGAAGCCGTGGGTCTTCGCCCGCTTCCGCTTCTTCGGTTGGTAGGTGCGCTTCATGCCGGCGGAAGTATACGGACGCCCCCGAAAATCTTTTCTGCGGGATTTGCGAGGCACCAGAACTGGCTGCTCAGGCACGGCGCTATGGTCGCCGCCCGGTGCCCGACGACTCCCTCCCATCCGACCTCCACGCCCTCTGGAGGGCAGCCCAGGAGCGGTTGAAGGCGTCGGTCCCGGACTCGACCTTCCGGCTCTGGTTGGAGCCGCTGGAGGCGGTCGCGGCTGAGGGCGACACCCTCTTCCTCACTGCTCCCGAGAGCAAACGGGCCTGGACCGAGCGGCGCTACTCGACGCTGATCGCGGAAGCGCTGCGCAGCGCCGACGTCGGCTTGGAGCAGGTGAGCTTCGCCGAGCCCCAGCTGCTCGCGGGGAGCGCCGAGTACGACCCCGAGCTGAACCCCAGCTACACCTTCGAGCGGTTCGTGATCGGCCCTGGCAACCGCCTCGCCCACGGTGCCGCCCTCGCGGTCGCCGAGGCGCCCTCGGAGGCCTACAACCCGCTCTTCCTCCACGGCCCCCCGGGGCTGGGCAAGACCCATTTGCTGGCGGCGATCGCCAACTACCTGCGCGACAACGCCCCCGGCCTCAGCGTCCGCTACACGACCGCGGAGTCCTTCACCAACGAGTTCGTCGCCGCCCTCAAGGCGAAGGGCAGCGACGGCTTCAAGGCGCGCTACCGAGACATCGACGTCCTCCTCATCGACGACGTCCAGTTCCTCCAGGGAAAGCCCGCCACCGAGGAGGAGTTCTTCCACACCTTCAACGCCCTCTATGAGTCCGGAAGCCAGCTCGTGCTCTCCGCCGACCGCATCCCGAGCGAGCTCTCGACGCTCGCCGCGCGCCTGCGAGACCGCTTCGAGTGGGGCCTCACCGTCGCCGTCGAGCCGCCCAACCTGGCAACCCGGCTGACCGTGCTGCGACGCCTGGTCGAGGAGGCCGGGGTCGAGATCGCCGACACAGAGGCGCTGACCGAGCTCGCGAACCGGATCGACGCCAACGTGCGCAAGCTGCACGGGGCGCTCACCCGCGTCATCGCCCACGCCTCGATGATGGGGCGGCCGCTCAGCGCCGAGCTGATCTCCGAAGTCATCCCCCGCCACCGCCGGCGCGAGTCGACCTCGGTCGAGGAGATCCAGCAGCGGGTCGCCGAGCTGTTCGGCATCTCCCGCGCCGAGCTGGTCGGCTCCAGCCGCGCCGCCACCCCGCTGCGGGCCCGGCAGGTGGCGATCTTCCTCACCCGCGACCTCACCGACCTCTCCCTGCCGCAGATCGGCCGCCTCTACGGCGGCCGCGACCACAGCACCGTCCTCAACTCCCTGCGCCGGGTCGAAGCCAGCCTGGACGAGGACGCCGAGCTGGCAGAGAAGGTCCGGGAGTTGCGGGGAGCTATCCACAACCCTGTGGGCGAGGAGCGCTGACAGCCGGTCGCGCTGTAAGAATCCCCAGCCCCCCACAGGCCCTTCCACAGCCCCCAAACCGCATCGCACCGCCGAATCGACCGCGACAAGAGCTTTTTCAACAGGACCTAACCCAACTCAAGTAAGGCCAAACTTAAGGAAGCACATCAACTTGAAGCTCACGACCAAACGCGAAGAACTCGTCTCCAAGCTCTCGATCGTCTCCAGAGCGGTTTCGACCCGCGCCGCCACCCAAGCGCTCTCCGGCGTCCTTCTCTCTGCGCAGGGAGGCCGCGTCACCCTCGCCGCCACCGACCTCGACCTCGGGCTGGAGACGACGCTCGAGGCCGACGTAGAGAACGAGGGCTCGGTTCTCCTTCCCGGCCGCCTCTTCGCCGAGATCGCCCGCTCGCTCGCCGACCCGACCGTGGAAATCGAGTCGCGCGAGGCGGAGCACGACGTCGAGATTCGCAGCGGCGGCTCCAGCTTCCACCTGCGGGTGCTGCCGGCCGAGGATTTCCCGAAGCTGCCCCAGCCGGAGGAGACGCCGGGGTTGAAGATCCCGGCCGCGGCGCTGGAAGAGAGCATCGACCTCGTCGCCCGGGCCGCCTCTCGCGACGACATGCGCCCGGTGCTCACGGGCGTCTTCGTCTCCGCCAGCGGCAGGGAGATGACGATGGTCGCCACCGACTCCTACCGGCTGGCGGTGAAGCGCACCGCCCTCGAGTCGGACCTGGGCGGCGAGCTGGAGGCGAACATCCCGGCCCGGGCGCTGCGCGAGCTCGGCCGCATCCTCTCCTCCGAGGGCGCCGGGGAGACGTCGATCTCACTGCTCCCGAACCAGGCCGTTTTCCAGGCAGGGGCGATCCTCCTCTCGACGAGGCTGATCGACGGGCAATTCCCCAACTTTCGACAGCTCCTGCCGGAGTCCTACGAGCACGACGTGCGCCTCCCGCGTACGGACCTGCTCGAAGTCACGCGCCGGGTCAGCCAGCTGGCGCAGCGAAACGCGCCGCTGCGACTCTCGTTCCGCGCGGGGGAGCTGACGGTGGCGGCGGAGACGCCCGAGGTGGGCGACGCGCGGGAGACGATGCCGGCGGCCTTCGAGGGCGAGGAGCTGGAGATCGGGTTCAACCCGGAGTTCCTCAAGGAAGGGATCGAAAGCGTCGCCGGCGACGAGATCCTCCTGCGCCTGATCTCGCCGCTGCGGCCGGGGCTGCTGGAACCGGTGGAGGGAGATGAGTTCCGCTACCTGGTGATGCCGATCCGCCTCAACGTCTGAGCGTGACGGCGCCGGCCGGTTGAGCGCGCCGTGCTCGTCACCGCGATCGAGGCGCGGCCGTTGCGGAGCCTCGAGCGGGCGCGGGTCGAGCTGCCGCCGGGGATCGTCAGCGTCATCGGCCCCAACGGCACCGGCAAGACGAACCTCGTCGAGGCGCTCTACTTCGCCCTTACCGGCCGCTCCTTCCGCACCAGCGACCGTCGCGACCTGATCCCCTTCGGCGGCTCCCTCGCCCGCGCCGAGGCGACGGTTCGCGACGAGGACGGGATCGAGCGCAAGCTGCTCGCCTCGGTCAGCCGCAGCGAAGGCCGCCGCCATCTGCTCGACGGGAGCCCGGCCGACCCGGCGGCGATCGCCCGCAGCCGACCCCCCGTCGCCGTCTTCGCGCCGGACCGCCTGACGCTGGTCAAGGGCCCGCCGGCGGAGCGGCGCGCCCATCTCGACGGCTTCGTCGCCGCCCGCTGGCCCGCCCGCAGCGAGCTGCGCAAGCGCTTCGGCCAAGCCGTGGCGCAGCGCAACGCCCTACTCTCGCGGCTCTCCGCCGGCTACGGCTCGCCGGAGGAGTTGCGGATCTGGGATGCGGGGATGGCCGACGCGGCCGCTCCCCTGGTCGAGGCCCGCGCCGAGGCCGTCGCCGAGCTGGCGCAGCCGTTCGCAAGCGCCGCCGACGAGCTCGGCTTGGAGGCGGCGACGCTGGAGTACGCGCCGCGGGCGACGGGCTCGGCGGCGGAGATCCAGATGGGCCTCGAGGAGCGCCGCGAGCAAGACATCCGCCTCGGCCGCAGCTCCTGGGGCCCCCACCTCGACGAGCTGAAGCTGAATAGCGGCGAGCGCTCGCTGCGCCGCTTCGGCTCGCAGGGACAACAGCGGGCCGCCCTGCTCGCGCTCCTCTTCGCCGAGCGCGAGGCGCTGCTGGCGGCGCGGCGGGTGACGCCGCTGCTGTTGCTCGACGACGTGATGAGCGAGCTCGATCCCGGTCGCCGCGAGCGGCTGGTCGCCCGCCTCGACGACGGCGGCCAGGTGTTGATCACGGCGGCCGACTCCGAGCAGGTGCCGGCGAAGGCGAGAGAGACCGTGGTCGCGATGCCGCCTCCGCAGACAGAAGGTGCCGACGCATGAGCCGTCGCCGCGCTCCCCGACCGGCCGCCGGCGCCTTCAGGGCGGCGCTCGACCGAGTCGCACCCAAAACCCCCCTCGCGGCGGTTCAGGCGGCCTGGCCGAGTGTCGCGGGGGAGCAGCTCGCGGCGGTCGCGGCGCCGGTCTCCGAACGGGCCGGGACGGTGACGATCGAGTGCGTCGATACGGTCTGGGCGCAGGAGCTGGACCTGATGCAGGAGGCCCTGTTGAAGCGCCTGCAGGCCGAAGTTGGAGAGCAGGCTCCGAAGGCGCTCCGGTTTCGCGTCAACTCAGAGCGTTTTTGAGCACCGTTTCTCCACATTTGCAGGGAAAACTGCTTAAGCCGCCCGCTTGTCCGAGGCCCTCAACTGGTATTCTTATGGCAACTCGCATGACGCCCCGACAGCCGTGGAGCGAGCTCTCCAGGAGTCGGGGCTTTGTGTGTCTACGTTTCAATCGGAAGGGACTCCTTGCCTGAGAAAAAAGCCAGCGGCGACTCCTACGGCGCCAAGGACATCACCGTCCTCGAGGGCCTGGAAGCGGTTCGCAAACGCCCCGGCATGTACATCGGCTCGACGGGGCCGCGTGGTCTTCACCACCTCGTCTACGAGATCGTCGACAACTCGGTCGACGAGGCCCTCGCCGGTCACTGCGACAGCGTCCGCGTCATCCTGCACCCGGACAACGCCTGCACCGTCGAAGACGACGGCCGCGGGATCCCGGTCGAGACGATGGAGAAAGAGGGGAGGCCGGCCGCCGAGGTCGTGCTGACCGTGCTTCACGCCGGCGGCAAGTTCGGGGACGGCGGCGGCTACAAGGTCTCCGGCGGCCTCCACGGCGTCGGCGTCTCGGTGGTGAACGCGCTCTCCGAGCGCCTGCACCTGGAGATCAGCCGCGACGGCAGCGTCTGGTCGCAGGACTACGAGCGCGGCAAGCCCCAGAACGACCTCACCGCCGGGGAGAAGACCAAGGCGCACGGGACGAAGATCACCTTCCTCCCCGACCTCGAGATCTTCGAGGAGATCGGGTTCGACTTCCAGACGCTGGCCGAGCGCCTGCGCGAGACCGCCTTCCTCACCCGCGGCCTGAAGATCGAGCTGGTCGACGAGCGCGGCGCCACCAACAGCGTCACCTTCCAGTACGAGGGCGGCATCGAGGACTTCGTCCGCCACCTGAACGAAAACAAGGACGAGCTGCACAAGAAGGTCATCTACTTCGAGGGCAAGGAGGAGGCCGGCGAAGTCGAGCTGGCGATGCAGTGGAACGCCTCCTACCAGGAGTCGATCTTCAGCTTCGCCAACAACATCAACACCCACGAGGGGGGGACGCACCTCTCCGGCTTCCGGGCCGCGCTGACGCGGACCCTGAACGCCTACGCCCGCAGCAAAGGCCTGCTGAAAGAGAAAGACGACAACCTCGCCGGCGAGGACGTGCGCGAGGGCCTGACCGCGGTGATCTCGGTCAAGCTGCACGACCCCCAGTTCGAGGGACAGACCAAGACCAAACTCGGCAACCCGCCGATCAAAGGCCTGGTCGAGGAGACGGTCAACCGCAAGCTGGCCGAGTACTTCGAGGAGAACCCGGGCGACGCGCGACGGGTGATCAACAAGGCGATCGACGCCTCCCGCGCCCGCGACGCCGCCCGCAAAGCCCGCGACTTGACGCGCCGCAAGTCGGCGCTGGAGAACTCGACGCTGCCGGGCAAGCTCGCCGACTGCACGGTCAAAGACCCGAGCCTGGCTGAGATCTTCGTGGTCGAGGGCGACTCCGCCGGCGGCTCGGCGAAGCAGGCTCGCGACCGCAACACCCAGGCGGTGCTGCCGCTGCGCGGGAAGATCATCAACGTCGAGAAGAGCCGGATCGACAAGGTCCTTGCCAACAACGAGATCCAGGCGCTGATCACGGCGATCGGGACCGGCGTCCACGACGAGTTCAACCTCGAGGACGCGAGGTACCACAAGATCGTGATGGCGACCGACGCCGACGTCGACGGCGCCCACATCCGCACCCTCGTCCTCACCTTCCTCTACCGGCAGATGCCGGAGCTGATCGACGCCGGCTATGTCTACATCGCAAAACCGCCGCTCTACCGGGTCAAACAGGGCAACCAGATCACCTACCTCGAGCGCGACTCCGAACTCGAAGACGTGCTGCTCCGCGACAAGCTCGAAGACTTCGAGCTGACCGACGCCAACGGCAAGAAGACGAAACTCACCGCGAGCCGCTGGCAGGGGTACATCCGGCGCTCGAAAGAGTACGAGGGGTGGGGCTCGTCGCTGCAGGCCGAGTTCGGCCACGAAGCGGTGCGGTTCCTCGAGGAGTCGAGCCTGCTCGACGAGGGGACGAAGACGCTGAAGACGGCGGCGGCGCTGCTGGCGAAAGAGGCGCCCGAGAGCGAGCCCTTCGAAACCGAGGTGGTCTCGCAGGACGACGAGCTGCTGGTCGTCAAGGCGACCGAACGGAGAACCGGCCTCGCCCGCACCCACCAGCTGCCGGCGGCGCTGTTCGACCATCACGACTACCGCAAGTTCGCCGAGGTCCACGAAGCGCTGCTGAAGCAGGTCGGCCGGGCTCCGTTCGAGATCGAGTTCGGCGAGCGCCGCAACGTGGCGCTGTCGTTCGAGGCGCTGCGGGGCGCGGTCCTGGAGCTGGCGCGCAAAGGCGTCGACGTGCAGCGGTTCAAGGGACTCGGGGAGATGAACCCCGACCAGCTGCGCGAGACGACGATGGACCCGGCCAGCCGCACCCTCGCCCGCGTCACCCTCGAGGACGCGACGGCCGCCGACACGATCTTCTCGATGCTGATGGGCGACCAGGTCGGTCCCCGCCGCGAGTTCATCGAGGAGCACGCGAGGGAGGTGCGGTTCCTCGATGTCTAAGGCAAGCGCGTTCGACGGAGGGGAGAGCTGATGGACGCCAACGTCCTCACCGGAGGCCGGATCGAAGAGCGCGAGCTCGAGAAGGAGATGCGCTCCTCCTACCTCGATTACGCGATGAGCGTGATCGTCGGCCGGGCGCTGCCGGACGTGCGCGACGGGCTGAAGCCGGTGCACCGCCGGGTGCTCTACGCGATGCACGACATCGGCCTGCAGCCGACCCGGTCCTACCGCAAGTGCGCCTACATCGTCGGCGAGGTGATGGGCAAGTACCACCCGCACGGCGACTCGGCGATCTACGACACCCTGGTGCGGATGGCGCAGGACTTCTCCCTGCGCTACGTGCTCGTCGACGGGCAGGGCAACTTCGGCTCGATCGACGACGACCCGGCGGCGGCGATGAGGTACACCGAGGCCCGCCTCGGCCGACTCGCGACCGAGCTGCTGCGGGACATCGACACCGACACCGTCGACTTCGGCCCCAACTACGACGAGAAGGCGAGCGAACCGCTGGTCCTGCCGGCCCGGTTCCCGAACCTGCTGGTCAACGGCACCTCGGGGATCGCGGTCGGGATGGCAACCAACATCCCGCCGCACAACCTGCGCGAGGTCGCCGCCGCGGTCGCCGCCTACATCGACGAACCGGGGATCGACCTCGAGGGCCTGATGCAGCACGTCAAGGGCCCGGACTTCCCCGGCGGCGGGATCATGAGCCGCGAGGGGATCACCGACGCCTACCGCTCCGGCCGCGGCAGCATCCGGGTTCGCGCCCGGGCCCACGTCGAGCCGCTGAAGGGGGGCAAGGAGGCGATCGTCGTCACCGAGCTCCCGTTCATGGTCAAGAAGGGCGGCGAAGGCGGGCTGATCACGAAGATCGCCGACCTCGTCCGGGACAAGAAACTCGAGGGGATCTCCGACCTGCGCGACGAGTCCGATCGCTCCGGGATGCGCCTGGTGATCGAGCTGAAGCGCGGCGGGCCGCCGGCCAAGGTCGTCCTCAACAACCTCTACAAGAAAACCGCGATGCAGACGACCTTCGGCGCCAACATGGTGGCGCTGGTCGACGGCGTCCCGAAGACGCTGAGCCTGCGCGAGCTGATCCGCCACTACGTGGAACACCAGCGCGAGGTCGTCACCCGCCGCACCCAGTTCGAACTGCGTCGGGCCGAGGCGCGCGCCCACATCCTCGAGGGGCTGCTGATCGCGCTCGACAACCTCGACGCGGTGATCAAACTGATCCGCGGCTCGAAAGACCCGGACTCCGCCCGCGAAGGCCTGATCGAGAAATTCGAGCTCTCGCGCGAGCAGGCGCAGGCGATCCTCGACATGCGCCTGCAGCGCCTGACCGCGCTCGAGGCCGACAAGGTCCGCGCCGAGCACGCCGACCTGATGGAGCGGATCGGCGAGCTGCGCGCGATCCTCGGCGACGAAGCCAAAGTGATGGGCCTGGTCAAGGACGAGCTGGCCGAAATCGTCGACGCCTACGGCGACGAGCGGCGGACCGAACTCGTCCACTTCGAGGGCGACGTCGGGATCGAGGACATGATCGCCGACCAGCAGATGGTGATCTCGCTGACCGCCTCCGGCTACGTCAAGCGACTGCCGCTGGCGACCTACCGCCAGCAGCGCCGCGGCGGCGTCGGGGTGATGGGGATGAACCTGAAAGAGGACGACTACATCGCCCACCTCCACATCTGCTCGACCCACGACTTCCTGCTCTTCTTCACCAACCGCGGCAAGGTCTACAGGCTCAAGGTCTATGAGCTGCCCGAGGGCGCGCGCCAGGCCAAAGGCAGCTCGCTGAACAACCTGCTGCCGCTGCGCGAAGGCGAGCGGGTGATGGCGGTGATCCCGACGCGGGACTTCAAAGAGAACAAGTACCTGGCCTTCGCCACCGCCCAGGGCCTGGTGAAGAAAACCGAGTTCCTCGCCTACAACACGCCGATCCGCGCCGACGGGATCATCGCGATCAAGGTCCGCGACGGCGACGAGCTGGTGCAGGTGCGGCTGACCTCGGGCGAAGACGACATCCTCATGGTCTCCCACTCCGGCCACGCCTCCCGCTTCTCCGAGAAGCACGTGCGGACGATGGGCCGCGATACCAGCGGAGTGAAAGGGATGAACGTCTCGGGTAAGGACAACCGGGTGCTGGCGATGGACGTCGCCCGCAACGACACCGAACTCTTCGTCGTCACCGAGAACGGCTACGGCAAGCGGACGCCGGTCTCCGAGTACCCGGTGAAGGGCCGCGGCACCAAAGGCGTTCTCACCGTGAAGCTGACGGAGAAGAAGGGCGGCCTCACCGGGGCGCTGATCGTCAACGAGCACGAGGACCTCCTCTTCATCTCCCAGAACGGCATGGTTCAGCGCACCTCCGTCAGCGGCATCTCCCAGATGGGCCGCTCGACCCAGGGCGTGAAGGTGATGAACATCAAGGACGACGACCGCGTCAGTGCCGTCGCCCTCGTGGTCGAGTCCGAGGAAGCGGATCCGGCGATTGCCGCCGAGAGCAGCGACCAGGAGGAGCTGGTCGAAGCCTCGCCCGACGGCGCCGGCGAGTAGTCTGGCGACAGCCTAGAAAGGCACTTCGAGGAACGTTTCCCAGCTCGGTCCGGTGAGCGGGAAGCGGGGGGCGCCGGGGAAGTTGACGCTGAGGTCGCCCGACCAGGAGGTGGCGCCGTCGGGGTAGGCGCGGTAGCGAGCAGTGCCGTGGAAGGGGGGCGGCGGGGTGAGCTTGGCGGTGGTGAGGGCTTCGTCGATGCGGATCGGGCTGTGCTCGCGGAGGACGGCGGTGCGGACGATCGCGACGTGGGGGCGGGAGTCTTCGGTGGTGGCGACGAACTGGGTGTTGCGCCGGCCTTCGAGGGCGAGGAAGGCGGTCGAGTCGATCCCTTCGCGGACGACGGAGAGCAGGCCGGCCCGCGGTTCGAAGGGGTTGAAGTTGAAGTTCGGGCCGCCGCCCCCACGGCGCTTGCGGCACTTGGGGGCGGGGATGACGACAGCCCCCCTGGCGCGGTGGATGCGGACGGTGACGTAGCCGCCTTCGCCGCGGAAGCGGAGGTTGCCGCGGAAGACGCCGTGCTTCTTGATGAAGCGGTTGGCTCCGCGGCAGCTGCGGCGCTGGCCTACCCAGGTGCGGTTGTGAGAGGGGCGGAAGCGCATCTTCACCTTGCCGAAGTTGCCGAAGGTCGCCTGCAGGCGTTCGGGTCGGGCGACGCCGCGAGCCATGTAGGAGGTGGCGACCCGCTTGCCGCGACGTCCGCGCCAGACCTCGAGGAAGACGGCGCTGCCGAAGGTGCTGACGCCGACGCGGTATCCGTCGGCCTTGAACACGAAGCCGGAGCGGAAGAAGGGCGTCGGCCTGACCGGCTTGCCGTGCTGGCTGAGCAGGCGGCTGCGCGGCGCGGGCGGGAGCAGGCGCAGGGGCGGCGCCGCCCGGCGGTGCTCGAGCCGGGGGTGATCGGCCTTGCGGGGTTGATGCTTCTTCGGCGCGGCCTGACCCGCGAGCGCCACAGCCAGGGCCAGCACCAGCGCCACCACGACGACATCGGTGAGCCGCCCCTTCATCGCTTCCTCGTCGCGCGATGGAAGAGTCGCGCGACTTCCTTCCCGAAGTAGGCCCCGTAGACCGGAGAGGCTTCGTCGAAGTAGCCGTAGTTGGTGACGCTGTTGAGGGTGTCGCCGGCGATCGTCCAGCCGCCCCCCGAGGCGCCGCCGTTGAGCTGGCAGGCGACGGCGAGGTTGAGCGGGCCGCGGAAGACGAAGGAGCTGGCGTCGTGCCCGAGGAAGGGGGTGCTCCGGCAGATCCGCTGGGTTTCGCCGTCGAAGGGCGCTTCGGCCGGGTAGCCGTGGACGTCGAAGGTCTGGTTCGCCTTTTGGTTGAAGGCGATCCCGGTGCCGCCCACCGCCTCGCCGAGCTTGTCGCCGGCCTCGTTGCGGCCGACCACGATCGCGCCGACGTCGTAGTTCTCGCTGCCGTTGGCCCGCCACTGCCTGGTGGTGTCGATCCAGCGGGCGGGGAAGACGCCGAAAGGCCGCTGGCCGTAGCGGTAGGCGGGGATGAAGACCATCCGACCGGTGAACCAGCGCCCGCGCTTGCCGCCGGAGTTGAGGCAGTGGGCGGCGGTGACGACGACGCTCGCGTTGCGGGAGCGGACCGCGGTCCCGGAGCAACGGCCGTAGCCGAAGATTCCGAAGGAGAGGAAGAGGGCGCCGTTGACCCGGAACTCGGGCAAGGTCGGATCCGGCACCTGTTCGAAGTCGGCGCCGAAGCCCGGCCCGGGGATTCCGAGAGCGGCCACCCGACCGGGGTCGCCGCGCCTGCCGCGCCTCAGCTTCGCCCTTGCCTGCCGCCGCCGCGGGAACGCCTCGATCGGCTTCGCCGCTCGCATCCGCGCCGGCGTCCAGAAGGCGGCCGCCTTGCGAGCGGAGGTCGGCTTCACCCAGACGCCGCTGCGGGCCCCGGCGCCGGCGGCCGGGAACACGGCCACGCCGAGAGTCGCCGCCACCACGGCAGCCGCGACCGCGCGCCGAATCCCGCCAGCACTCGAATTCATCAGGCCTGGATTCGCGCTATGCGCCCAGAAGCCTCTTTCGGTCGAGCGGGACTAAGCGGCCTGCGGCAGGTACTGCTCCCAGGCCGAGGGAATCTTCGGACTGGCGACCTGGATGAAGACCGTCGGCGGCGGCGCCTTCGGCGTCTTCGCCGGGTGCATTTCGATCTCGCGCGGCAGGCGGTTGCCCTTGCGGCGGTTGCAGGGCGGGCAGGCGGCGACGATGTTCTCCCAGACCGAGAGGCCGCCGCGGGAGCGGGGGATGACGTGGTCGACGGTCAGGCCCGATTTGGTCGAGCCGCAGTACTGGCAGGTCCAGGAGTCACGGGCGAGGACGGCGCGGCGGGTGATCTTGCGGCGGTGCGCCTCGCGCGGAATGCGGACGTAGTTGACGAGGCGGATCACGTCGGGCCGCTCCATCGTCATCCGCTCGGAGTGGAGCGCCGCGCCCTCCCGCTGCTCGAGCAGTTCGGCCTTTTCCTTGAGAAGCAGGACAGCGGCTCGTCTCAACGTGCAGACGTTGATCGGCTCATACGTCGCGTTGAGTACCAGCACCCTGGCCATAACTGACCGGAAATTGTAGGCACCTCGGCGCCTGTCCCCGTCGTGGAGAGCGATTCGAGGGCGTTTCAGCCGAGCGGATAGGAGCCGAGGATCCGCACCGAGGCGGCCTTCGTGCGCAGCGCAGCGATCGCCTCGGAGACCGCCGAGTCGGTCTCCCGGCCCTCGAGATCGCAGAAGAACATGTACCGGCCGAGGCCCTGCCGCAGCGGCCGCGACTCGATCCGGGTGAGGTTGATCCCCCGGTCGGAGAACTCGCTCAGGCACTCGACCAGGGCGCCGGGGTGGTCGGCTCCGACCTCGGAGAAGACCAGGGAGGTCTTCCACGCCCCCGATCCCGCCGGCTCGCTCCCCGCCGGCGCGATCCAGACGAAGCGGGTGACGTTGTCGTCTTGGTCCTCGACGCCCTCCTGCAGCAGCTCGCACCCGTAGAGGGCGGCCGCTGCCCGCGCTCCCAGGGCGGCCCAGGGGCGGGAGGACTCGCTGACCATCCGCACCGCCGCCGCGGTGCTGCTGGCGTTGCGCAGTTCGACCTCGCCGAATCGCTCGCGCAGGAAACGCTGGCACTGGGCGAGCGGCTGCGGATGCGAGAGCACCGCCTCGACGTCCTCGACCCGCGTCCCCTCGCGGGCGATCAGGTGGACCCGGACCCGGTAGTCGTGCTCGCCGACGATCGTCACCGCGTCCGCCTCGAAGACGAGCGTGTCCAGGGTGGGGCGGACCGAGCCCTCGAGCGAGTTCTCGATCGGGACCAGCGCCCGGTCGGCCTCGCCGCGCTCGACCGCGAGGATCGCGTCGGGGATCGTCGGCGTCCGCAGCGTCTCGAAGCCGCCCTCGGGAATCGCCTCGCCGAGGGCGTCCTCGGTGAAGGTTCCGGCCGGGCCGAGGTAGGCGATCCGCATCCCCACAGCCTGAACTATTCGATCAAGAGCGTGTAGGTCGCTTCGTTGTTTTCGAGGACTTCCTCGCCCGGGACCGCTTCGACTTCGATGTCGAGCGTCACTTCGCCGCTCGGCGTCGGGGTCAGCGGGATCACCGCGGTGACGGTTTCGCCGGCCGGGAGTTCGTCGATTTCTTCGGTGACGGTATTGCCTTCGAAGGTGACCGAGACGCCGACGCCGTTCTCGGTCGATTCCAGCGGGTTGCGGACCGAGACTTCGACTTCGACCCCTTCTTCGCCGACGATCGTGGTCGGCGCGCCTTCGATCAGTTCGGTTTCGTTGACGAGGACGCCGGCGATTTCGGTGCCGTGGACCCCGGAGACGTCGGCGCCGCCGCCGCCGCTGACTTCCGCGAGGGCATCGCTCACCGTGGTCGGGTCGAGCCACTTTTCGTCGGGCAGGAAGGCGCCCTTCGGCAGGTCGCTGTCGGAGACGCCGTTGTCGGCGAGGACGGCGTCGACTTCCGGCCGCGCCACCTGTTCGTAGATCACGTCGGCGGCGAGCAGCTTCTGCATCTGCCGGGCGATCGCTTCCGTCGCCTTCTCCGCCCCGGCGTCGCCGAGGGCGTCGTCGGTCTTTTCGGCGATCTCGTCCATCGCGCTGGCGCGCAGCTGGTAGGCGAGCTCGAGGTTGCCCTGGGCCCGGGACATGTCGCCGGGCGTGCTGAGGTCGTCGATCCGCGCCGCGTAGGTGTCGATCGCGCTGCGGTCGGCGTTGACCTGATCGACGAAGTCGGTGACCGAGAGGCTGCCCGGGTCTTCGAGCCGTTCGAAGAAGGATTTGCTCGTGTGCTGGGTCTCTTCGACGATTTGGGTGACGTTGCGGGCGTAGTCGCCGAGCTCGCGGTTGGCGCGGGCGTCGAGGCAGCCCTTGACCCCGAGCACGATCAGGATCAGGAGCAGGAGGCCGCCGCCGAGGGCGAGCGCGCGCCGCAGCACGATCTGCTGGCGCTCGGGTCGACGTTTGGGCCGCTCGCGCCGGGGCGGGCGTCGTGAGGCGAAGTCCTCCACGGGGGCGAGAGTATGACCTCTGATGCGGCTGTGCCGCCAGGAGACCCCGCAAACGGTGGGTTTTTCCCAATCGCCATCGGCCGGGGGAGTCTCCGCGGGTTCTTGGAAACACTCGGAGTCTCCACAAAGCACGAGTCTGTTTAATCCGCTTAGATTCCGCACGCGGGTAGGGCCGCAGCCACCACACATGAAGTCAAACGGGGATAGCCAGATCGGCAACGGAGACGCTGCCGAGATCGAGGACGGCCGCGCCGCGACCGATCTGCTCGACTCCGTCCGTGGCCAAGACTGCCACGACACCGCCCCCTGTCCGATCGACCAGATCGCGTGGCAGTACCTGTCGCCGGACAAGCGCATGCGCCGCTGGACCGAGACGATCGAGGTCGTCGACCTGGGTCGATCGAACCGGAAAGTCACGCTGGACTTCACCTTGCCCGACGGCAACGACGCCCGGCAGTGGATGCTCCCCGCCGCCTTCTTGGACAAGTGGCCAGTGGCCCCCGACCTGGAAGTAGTGGACGCCGCCGGCAACGCCATCTCGGTGCCGACGAAGCGCGAGAGCATGGCGATCACGGCGGAAGCGCTCGGCAAGCTCGCCGACGCGGGGCTGGTCTCCTTCGAAGACAAGACGGTCCGGGGCCTCTGCCGCCAGACGATCTTCGGCGGCAATTTCGAGGCCCGGGTGGCGCGGCTGCTGGCGGAGGAACGGCTGGGTGCCGACGACCATTTGCTGCGCTCGCTGTTGCGTTCTTTCGAGGACCAGTTTCTACTCTGGGTTCCGGTGGTGGGAGAGCCTGGCTGCGACCAGCAGATCAGCATCCACCGTCGCCAGGAACTCGCCCGAAACGTCATTCTCGTCCCGACCAGGGTCCTGGAAGAACGCACGGTCCAGACGGCGGTTGGCCCGGTTCGGGTGAACCTGCTCGCCGCGACCGGGCGTCGCCGAGTCAATTTCGAGGCCGCTGTCAGCCGCTTCCTCCGCTGGTTCGGGTTGACCCCGTTCGAGTACGAGCACGAGACCTCCGAGGCGAGCAGGTTTGCCAGCTTTCACCTGCGAGTGGTCGCTCCCGAGGGACTGGTGGTGAGGGACGTCGGATTGCGAGTTCCTCCGGAAGGCAGCGAGAAGATGTTCCCCGCGCCGCTGACCGATGCGCCGCCGAGCGAGGAAGGGTTCACCTACCGGGGCAGGGAAAACGACCTCGCCCACTTTCACTGCGCGCGGTCGCAAAACCCCTCGGTCCTCTCGGCTTTCGCCACTCTCGGCATCCGCGGCGGTTTGACCAGCCTCTGGGCGGGGGCGGTGGTCTTCACGGCGCTGCTGCTCTGGGCGATCCACAGGCTGGCGCCGGTCGACCTGGCTGCCAACGGAACCTTGGAGGCGACCGTCGCGATCCTCCTGATCGGACCCGCCCTGGCCGCCGCCTGGGCGATCCAGGCCGATCGCGGCGACCTGCTGGAGAGCACGCTCGGAGGTGCCCGCGTCTGCCTCCTGGCCTCCTCGCTGTTGTCGGTCACCGTCGCGCTCAGCCTGGCGGGGTTCAGGCCCTTCCACTGGAGCAACGAGACGGCGATCGAGGTCTATGCCTCTCTGAGCTATGGCTCCGCCGCGCTGGTGGTGATCGGTTGGGCGGTAACGCTCTCCCCTTGCTGGTTGCTCTACCGCGAGGTGTTCACCACGGCCCGGCGGAACTACGCGGCGCTCTTCCTGATCGCGGCGCTGGCCGGATCGGTGTGCGTCCACCATGAGCTGCCCGTTCGGCTGGTCGGCTTCACCCTGCTCGGCACCGGCCTGATGATGGCCGTCATCGCGGCCCACCCCGGCAGGGCGACCGGGGCTTCGAACTCAGGGCCGCCCCTCGCCGCGCTCGGATCCCTGGCGACGCTCGTAGCCGCGGGGTGGTTCCTCGGCTTCTACGAAAATCTCGGCTCGCGGGAAATGCTCCGAGTCGCCGTCCTCGCGGTCGAGGCTGTCGTGATGTCGATCGCTGCGATCCAGTGGTATCGCAGCGGCTGATCGAAGGGATACGCTCAAGAATGTCTAAACACAGGACGATCCTTGATCTTGCATTCCGCCCACTACCCGGGGTAGGTTCTCAACATGGCTGAAAGTCAAGTCCCAGATACGGTGATCGGCCCTCCTCAACCGTCGGGAGCCGACTTCTTCCTTCCCCAGCGAGGAGCGAAGAGCCTTGACGCTGCCGAGGTCACGATCGTGAGCTCGAACGGCGTGGTCGGCGGGAACCGCCCGCACGGCAACGGCACCGGCGGTGCACCGGCGCAACCGCGACGCGAACGGGATTAGCGACTCCCCCACGGCAGGAGAAGCTCTCCTGCCGACGAAATCGGAAGAGCGATGGTCGGCTCGCTCGTCCTCAACCGCTTCTTGATCGAGCGCCGCATCGGCAGCGGCGGGTTCGGCGTCGTCTACGAGGCTTGGGACGGCCGCCTCGAGCGGCCGGTGGCGGTGAAGGCGATCGAGCAGCGGGGGGAGGCAGGCCGCCGCGTCCTTCGCGAGGCGCAGGCCGCCGCGCGGCTGAACCACCCGGGGATCGTCACCCTCTACGAGCTGGGGGAGGAGGACGGCAACGCGCTGTTGGTCACCGAGCTGGTCGAGGGCTCGACCCTGGCCCGGCTCGCCCATGCCGGCGAGCTCTCCGACCGCGAGATCGGGGAGGTCGGCGCCGACCTCTGCGAGGCGCTCGACCACGCCCACTCGCGCGGCGTCGTCCACCGCGACATCAAGCCGCAGAACGTCCAGGTCGTCTCCGACACCGAGGTGCGGGCGAAGCTGATGGACTTCGGCGTCGCCCAGCTCGCCGACGAGGCGCCGCTGACCGCGGTCGGCGACGTGGTCGGCACCCTCGCCTACATGGCCCCCGAGCAGGCGGAGGGGCGGCGCGCCGGTCCCGAGGCCGACGTCTACTCGCTGGCCCTGACCCTGTATGAGTGCTGGAGCGGCGAGAACCCGCACCGCCGCGCCACCCCGGCGGCGACGGCGCGGGCGATCGGCGGCCGGGTGCGGCCGCTGCGCCGGCTCCGCCCCGACCTGCCGCGGGAGCTGACCGCGACGATCGACGCCTGCCTCGCCCCCCGTCCCAGCCACCGTCCCTCGCTGGAGGAGCTGGGGACGACGATCGAGGACGCGCTCGAAGCGCTCAGCGACCACCTGCCCGGTGCCGGTGGCCACGGCTTCCTGGCCCGCGCCAGCGCCCTTGCCGCCGCGGTCGCGGCCGGCGGCTTTCTTGCCCTCCACGGCGCCGCCCTGCCGTAGGCCCTTCCCTAGGATTTCCCCATCGGTGCGCTGAGTCGTCTGGAGTCGATGTTCGAAGGCCTCGTCGAGGGGATCTTCAGCCGTGCCTTCAGCTCGGAGGTGCAGCCGGTCGAACTGGCGCGCAAGCTGGCGAAGGAAATGGACGCCCACAAGACCGCCTCGGTCCAGCGCGTCTACGTCCCCAACGAGTACACGGTCTTCCTCGGCCGCCAGGACCGCGGCAAGCTCGAAGGCTACGAGCGCTCGCTCGAGCAGGAGCTCTCCGGCTATCTGCTGGAGCACGCCCGGCGCCGCGGCTACGACCTGCTGACCCGGCCCGCGGTCGAGTTCAAGACCGACGAGCGGCTGCGGCTGGGCGAGTTCGGGATCCAGGCCCGGCTGGTGAAGCCGCCGGCCAACGAGGGCCAGGCGCCCGAGCAGGGCGAAGAGGGCCACACGATGGTCTACTCGGCGGTGCGCGAGCGCGACCGCGGCCGGCCGAAACGGCCCGAGCAGGCGGTCGGGGCGCTGGTCTCGACCCGCGCCGTCGTCTCGCTCGGCGACCGCCGCTACGTGCTCGACGGCCCGGTGGCGACGATCGGACGCTCGAAGTCGGTCGAGTGCGTGCTCTCGGACCCCAACGTCTCCCGCCGCCACGCCGAGCTGCGGCGCGGCGACAACGGCGACTGGCAGATCGTCGACCTCGGCTCCACCAACGGGATCAAGGTCAACGGCCGCCGCGTCCCCTCCACCCGGCTCAGCCCCGGTGACCAGGTCACCGTCGGCACCACCTCCTTCACCTTCGATATCGAGCAGTAGGGCGGCTGCCGCCCTCATTAAGGTGCTGTGCGCGTGGACTACGACCCCATCTCAGTAGCCCTCAAGTTCGGCTTCCTCGCCGTCCTCTACCTGTTCGTGCTCGTGATCGCGCGGAGCGCCTTCAAGGACCTGCGGCGGACGCTGGCGCCGGCCCCTGACTCGACCGGATTCCACGCCGCCCCCGCCTACGCGGAGGCCCCCCGCGGGCCCGACGGCTGGCTGGTCGCCGAGCGCGGCGGCGGGCTCGAGCGCGAGCATCGCTTCGACCTGATCGGTGGCCTCTCGATCGGCCGCTCGAAGGAGGCCGACGTGCGGATCGACGATCGCTACGCGTCGAGCCTCCACGCCCGCGTCTTCTCGCGCGAGGGGCGGTTCTTCGTCGAGGACATGAGCTCGACCAACGGCACGCTGTTGAACGGCGCCACCCTGAAGGGGGAGGCGGAGCTGATCGACGGCGACAGCGTGCAGATCGGCGACACCGTCTTCCGCTTCGAGGTCGGGTGAGCGGATGAGCCTGCGGATCGCCGAGGAGGCCGTGCGCACCGACACCGGCCGCCAGCGCAACGCCAACGAGGACTCCTACTTCACCCGGGCGCCGCTGTTCGTGGTCGCCGACGGGATGGGCGGGGCGCAGGCGGGCGAGGTCGCCTCCAAGGCGGCTGTCGAGTCGTTCCCCGGCGGGGACCTGCCGGCGGCGCCGCCGGAGCGGGTCCTGGAGGAGACGATCGAAAGCGCCAACCGGACCATTCACGAGCTCGCCCGCAAGGACCCGGGCCTGGCCGGGATGGGGACCACGACCACCGCCGCGATCGTCGACCTCGAGGGCGAAGCGGTGGCGATCGGCCACGTCGGCGACAGCCGCGCCTACCGGCTCCGCGGCGGCCGCTTCGAGCAGCTGACCCGGGACCACTCGCTGGTCGAGGAGATGCGGCGCAAAGGCCAGATCACCGACGCCCAGGCCGAGGACCACCCGCAGCGCTCGATCATCACCCGCGCGCTGGGGCCCGAACCCGAGGTCCAGGTCGACGTCCAGACCGTCCCCGCCCAGGACGGCGACGTCTTCCTGATCTGCTCCGACGGGCTGACGACGATGCTCGACGACGAGCAGATCGCCCGCCTACTCACCCGCGCCACCTCGCTGCAGGCGGCGCTGCGGGGGCTGATCGACGAAGCCAACCGGGCCGGCGGCCGCGACAACATCACCGTCGTCGCCTTCCGGCTCGAGGACACCGCGGCGCCGGCCGCGGGCAACCCGCGCGGCGGCCCGGACGAGGGCGCGACCCTGGTCGGCTCCAGCGCCGAGGAGGCCGGCCTCAGCGCCACGGAGGTGCGCCGCCGCGCCGCCGCAGAGGCCGCCCGCAAGCGCCGCGAGGAGCAGCAGGCCAAGCCGCGCGGCTCCCGCCTGCGCACCGCCGCCAAGGTCCTGGCAGTCCTCCTCGTCCTCGCCGCGGTCGCCTTCGGCGCCTGGTTCGGCAACCGCCAGATCTGGTTCCTCGGCACCGACGACTCGGGGCGGGTCGCCCTCTACCGCGGCGCCCCCTACGAGCTTCCGTTCGGGATCGACCTCTACTCGGAGCGCTACGCCAGCCCGGTTCAGACCGAGTCGCTGCCGCCGAAGCGCCAGGACGCGGTCACCGGACACAAGCTGCGGTCGCGCTCGGACGCCGTCTCCCTGGTCGAAGACATCGAAAAGAGCGAGGGGCTTCGTTGACGTCGGCGAGGAACCGGGAGCTGCTCGCCCTGGTTCCCGTCGCCGTTCTGCTCACCGCCGGCTTCGCCGGGGTCTTCTCGCAGGAGAACGAACAGCTCGGGAACCTCAGCCTCGTCTACGGCGCCTACTTCCTGGCGATCTGCCTGGCGACCCACGTCTACCTGCGGATTCGCCTCCCCAACGCCGACCCCTACCTGTTCCCGCTGCTCGCCACCCTGACCGCCTTCGGGCTGGTGATGGTCTACCGGATCGACGAGACCCTGGCCCGCGACCAGGCCAACTGGTTCGTCCTCGGGCTGGTCCTGTTCGCGCTGACGATCCACTTCCTGCGCGACTACGAGGTGCTGGAGCGCTACCGGTACACGATCGCGATCGGCGGCCTGCTGCTGCTGCTGGCGCCGCGGCTGCCGGGAATCGGCCAGCAGGTCAACGGCGCCTACCTCGGGGTGAAGGTCGGCCCGATCGCCTTCCAGCCGGCCGAGTTCACCAAGCTCGCGATCATCGTCTTCCTCGCCAGCTACCTGCGCGAGCACCGCGAGGTCCTGATCGTCGGCGCCCGCCGGGTGCTCGGGGTGACGCTGCCGCCGCTGAAGCACTTCGGGCCGCTGCTGGTGGTCTGGGGCGCCTCGATGTTCATGCTCGTATTCATCCGCGACCTCGGCAGCTCGCTGATGTTCTTCGCCGCCTTCCTCGCCCTGCTCTACGTCGCCACCGGGCGCCTCTCCTTCGTCGTGATCGGGATGCTGATGTTCCTGGTCGGCGCCTGGTTCTTCGCCAGCACCGTGCCCCACGTGCACGAGCGGGTGGACATCTGGCTCCACCCCTACGACGACCCGCAGGGCAGCGGCTACCAGATCCTCAACTCGATCTTCGCCCAGGCCGACGGCGGCCTCTTCGGCAAAGGCTTCGGCCAGGCGCTGATCAACGTCCCCGGGGGCGGCGGGCCGCTGCTGCCGGCGGCGCAGACGGACATGATCTACGCCCTTATCGTCAACGAGGTGGGGCTGTTCGGAGCCGTCGGCGTCGTCCTCGTCTACCTGCTGGTCACCGCCCGGGGCTTCAAGATCGCCCTGCTCGCGAGCGACGGCTTCTCGAAGCTGCTGGCGGTCGGGCTCACCTCGGTCTTCGCGATCCAGGCCTTCGTGATCATCGGCGGCGTCACCCGGGTGATCCCGCTGACCGGCGTCACCCTGCCCTTGATCAGCTACGGCGGCAGCTCGATCGTCGCCAACTTCGTGCTGCTGGCGCTGTTGCTGCTGGTCTCCGACCGGGCCCGCCGTGAGGCGGCCGAACCGGCGGGACGGGTGGCGACGATGGGGGCTGCGGCGTGAACCGCCAGATCGTCAAATTGTTCGCCTTCATCGTCGTCCTCTTCGGCGTCCTGATCGGCTTCACGTCCTACTGGTCGGTCTTCGACGCCGAAGCGCTGAAGGAAAAAGACGCGAACAAGCGCCCGCTCCTGGAGCAGCAGCAGATCCCCCGCGGTCGCATCCTCGCCGCCGACGGGACGGTGATCGCGAAGTCGGTGGCGAAGGGGAGGGGCGCCGGCAAACGCTACGTGCGGCGCTACCCGCAAGGTTCCCTCTTCGGCCACCCGATTGGCTACAGCTTCGTCAAGTACGGCGACTCGGAGTTCGAGCAGTTCCACAACGAGGAACTGATCGGCGAAGGCTCCGAATTCAGCTCGATCGCCGACGAGCTGCTCGGCCACACCCAGGAAGGCAACGACATCGTCACCAGCATCGACCCCGAAGCGCAGCGGCTGGCGCTGAGCGAGCTGGAGGAAGCCGGCTACGGGGCCGTAGTCGCCCTCGACCCGAAGACCGGCGCCGTCCAGGCGATGGCCTCCAACGCTCCCTTCGACCCCAACCGCGTGCCCTACGACTTCGAAAAGTGGAACGCGGACGACATCGAAAGGCCGTTGGTCAATCGAGCGACGCAGGGGCTTTACCCGCCGGGTTCGACCTTCAAGGTCGTGACCGCCGCCGCCGGCCTCGACAGCGGCGCGATCACGCCGGAAACGACGATCGACGCCCCCGGCACCCTCGAAGTCGAAGGGACGCCGCTGCAGAACGACTACAACGCCGACTACTTCGGCGCCACCCTGGACACCGCCCTGACCAACTCGGTCAACACCTGGTTCGGCCAGCTCGGGCAGCGGCTCGGCAACGACACCCTGTTCGAGTACATGGAACGGTTCGGGTTCAACGCCAAGCCGGCGATCGACCTGCCCGAAGACGAGATCTCGCCGAGTGGGGTCTGGGACCTCGAAGACGAAGTGGTGCTGCGGGCCAAGGACCCGGTCGACCTCGCCCGCGTCGCGATCGGCCAGGAGCGGCTGCTGGCGACGCCGCTGCAGATGGCGCAGGTGGCGGCGGCGGTCGCCAACGGCGGCAAGCTGATGAAGCCGCAGATCTGGAAGCGCGAGATCGATCCCGACGGCCGCACCGTCGACACCATGGACCCGTCCGTCTACAGCGAGGCGGTCAGCGAGGAGACCGCGGAAGAGCTGACGACGGCGATGGAAGGAGTGGTCACCGAAGGGACCGGTACCAACGCGCAGATTCCCGGGGTCGCCGTCGCCGGCAAGACCGGCACCGCGGAAACCCCCGGCAACAAGGCCTGCGGCGGCGGCGCCGAAGAAAACCAGGCCTGGTTCATCGGCTTCGCGCCGGCGGACGACCCGCAGACGGCGATCGCGGTCTCGATCGAGTGCACCCCGGAATTCGGCGGCGACGTCGCCGCCCCAATCTTCCGCGACGTCGCGGAAACGATCCTGAACGGAGAATGATGAGGATGGTCGCGCGTGGCTGAGGTCAACGAGGGAAGCATCGTCGACAACCGCTACCGCGTCCTGCGACGGATCGGCAGCGGCGGCATGGCCGACGTCTGGCTGGCCGAGGACACGCACCTGCAGCGGCAGGTGGCGCTGAAGGTCCTGCACCGCCGCTACCTGCAGGACGCCGAGTTCGTCGGGCGCTTCCAGCGCGAGGCCGAGCACGCCGCCGGGCTCCAGCACCCGAACATCGTCGCCGTCTTCGACCGCGGCTCCGACGACGGGGTCAACTACATCGCGATGCGCTACGTGCAGGGGCCGACGCTGAAGGAGCTGATCGACCGCGGCCTCAGCCCCGACCAGGCGGTGGCGCTGGTGCGGCAGGTGCTCGAGGGCGCGCGCTTCGCCCATCGCAACGGGATCGTCCACCGCGACCTGAAGCCGCAGAACGTGATCGTCGACGAGGAGGGCAAGGCTGTCGTCACCGACTTCGGGATCGCCCGCGCCGGCATCTCCGACATCACCCAGACCGGCTCGGTGATGGGGACCCCGCAGTACCTCTCGCCCGAGCAGGCCCAGGGCTTCGAGGTAACCCCGGTCTCCGACCTCTACTCGATCGGCGTGATCCTCTACGAGGCGCTGACCCGCCGGGTGCCCTTCGAGGCCGACAGCGCCGTCGCGGTGGCGATGAAGCAGGTCTCCGAGGTGCCGCAGCGGCCGAGCTCGATCAACCCGGCGGTCTCGCCGGCGCTCGACGCGGTGGTGATGCGGGCGCTGGAGAAGGAACCGGGCCAGCGCTTCCAGAGCGCCGACGCTTTCATCGCCGCCCTCGACGCGGCGCTGAAAGACCCCGGGGTCGCCCAGGGCACCGCCGCCTTCGCTGCCGCGCCGCCGGTCGTCGCCGTTCCCGAGGAGGAGAGGCTGGAGGACGAGCGCCGGCGCAACTGGTGGCTCTGGGGCGCCCTCGTCGCCGCGATCCTGATCGGCATCCTGGTCGGGCTGGCGCTGACCCGCGACACCTCGACCAACGTCCCGAACGTGACCAACAAGCAGCTCGAATTCGCGATCACCCAGCTGGAAAGCAAGGGCTTCTCGGTCGGGAAGGAAAGCTACGTGAACCGCTCGGTGCCGCGGAACACCGTGCTCGAGCAGGACCCGCTCCCCGGCTCGGCCGATGAAGACTGCTCCTTCCTCACCTTCTTCTGCTCGAAGCCGACCGTCGACCTGACGATCAGCGCCGGCCCGGGCCAGGGCCAGGTGCCCTCGACCGCGGGCCTGACCGAGGCGGCGGCGACCAAGCGGGTCGAAGTCGCCGAATTCGAGGTCGAGGTCGAGCGGGTCAACTCCGACGCGGTGGAAGAAGGGCTGGTGATCCGCTCCGAGCCCGGCGGCGGCAACACCGCGACCAAGGGCTCGACCGTGACCCTGTTCGTCTCCCGCGGGCCGAAGCTGGTCAAGGTCCCGGTCCTGGTCGGCGCCCAGCGCGAAACGGCGGTCCAGCGGCTGCGCAGCAACGGCTTGGAAGCCAGCGTCTCTGAAGAGGAAAGCTCTGAACCGAAGGGCCGGGTGATCCGCCAGTCGCCGGACGCCGGCAGCCGCGTGGAACCGGGCTCGACCGTGGCGATCGTCGTCTCCAAGGGCGAAGAAGCCGAAGAAGAAGCGCAGGTCCCGAACGTGATCGGCAGGGAACGGCGGGAAGCGGTGGAAGCGATCCGCGCCGCCGGCCTCACCCCCAACGTCGAAGAAGAAGAAACCCCGGTCGAAGGCAAAGTCGGCCGGGTGATCGACCAGTTCCCGCCCCCCGGGCAGGAAGTCGAACCGGGCTCGACGGTGACGATCACGGTCGGCAAGGCGACCGCCGGCTCGGCGGAAGAAGGGGAAGAAGAATGAGGGTGGCGGTCCTCTCCGGGGGCCGCTCCTCCGAGCACGAGGTCTCGCTGCGCTCCGGTGCCGCCGTCGCCCGCGGCCTGCGCGAGGCGGGCCACGAGCCGGTCGAGGTGACGATCGCCCGCGACGGCGGCTGGAGCGCCGCCGGCGGCACGGTCGAGCTGGTGCCGGGCGGCGGCCTGCTGGGGGCGGAGGCCGTGTTCCCGGCCCTGCACGGCGCCTTCGGCGAGGACGGCAGCATCCAGGGCCTGCTCGAGTGGCTCGACGTGCCCTACGTCGGCTCCGACGTCCTCTCCTCGGCGATCTGCATGGACAAGCTGACGCTGAAGCGGCTCTTCGCCGCCCACGGGGTGCCGCAGGTCGCCTTCACCGCGGTCGAGGGCAATGACTGGTGGGGCCGCTGTGAGCAGCTGGGGACCCCGCTCTGGGTCAAGCCCTCGCGGATGGGGTCGAGCGTCGGCATCAGCCGGGTCACCGACCTCGACCAGCTCGACGCCGCGGTCGAGCTGGCGCTGCGCCACGACCCGCGGGTGATCGTCGAGGCCTCCGCCGAGGGCCGCGAGGTCGAGTGCTCGGTCCTCGGCAACGCCGAGCCGCAGGCCTCGCTGCCGGGGGAGATCGTCGCCCAGGGGGTCTGGTACGACTTCGAGGCCAAGTACACCGAGGGCGGGATGGAGCTGCGCGTCCCGGCCCCGATCAGCGACGAGGCGATCGAGCGCGTGCGGGAGCTCGCCGTCTCGGTCTTCGCCCTCGCCGGCTGCTCCGGCCTCGCCCGCTGCGACTTCTTCGTCGAGCCCGACGGCTCGGTTCTCGTCAACGAGATCAACACCATGCCCGGCTTCACCGACACCAGCGTCTACGCGAAGCTGTTCGAGGCAACGGGGATCGACTACCCGAGCCTCTGCGACCGCCTCGTGCGCCTCGCGGTGGAACGCCACCGGGAAGCTCGCTCGTTCGAGTTCTAGCGGTTAAGGAGCTAGACCAGCGGGTACCGAGAAGTCACCAGTCAGTTGATGATGCAGCGATAGCGCCCTGAAGTGCGAGCACGATGACGACTGGACTCGAAGGAATAGAAGCCAAGCCGGCCGAAGGCGGCGACGAGTGCGTCGCCGGCGCCTCGACCGCCGACGTGCTGCGCCTGCTCAGCGCCGGCGCCACCGGCGCGATCCTGATGGCTTTGGGAAAAGGGCCGCTGCGGACGAAGACGCTGACCGAGCAGGTGCCGGGCTACGCGCCGCGGACGATCTACCGCTACGCCAACAAGCTGGCCGAACTGGAAGTGGTCGAGCGCGAAGAGGAGCCGGGCGTCCCGTCCAAGGTCGTCCACACCCTCAGCGACCCCTGCGGCACCGAGCTCTACGAACTGGTCAACCGCTTCGCCGACGCCTCGCTGACGCGCCTTCCCGACGGCCGCATCGACGCCCACGCCTGGGCCTCGCTGGGCCTGCTGGCAGACCTCTGGGAAGCCGGGATGGTCGAGGAGCTGGCCTGCGAAGGGCGCTCGCCGACCGAACTGGCCCAGGGCGAGCACGGCCTCAGCTACCACCAGGTCAACCGGCGCGCCGGCCTCTTCAAGGCTGGCGGCCTGCTGACGGAGTGGCAGGGCAAGGGCCGGCGCCGCTGTTACGGGCTGACCGAGAAAACGCGACGGAAGATGGGCCTGGTCGTCGGCGTTGCCCGCTGGCGGCACCACCACGTCGTCGACGAAGGCGAAGAAGGGATGTCGGCGGCGGAGATGGCGACGGCGCTGCGGGCGGCGCTGCCGCTGGTCGAGCTTCCCCGCCACAAAGGCAAGTGCCTGCGCCTCGCGGTCCGCGGCGAGGAGGACGCCCCCGGAGCCGAAGGCGAGGAGGTCTGGGCGGAGGTCGAGCCCGACGGCACGATCCACGGCTGCGCCGAACAGCCCGCCGACCCGACCGCCTGGGCGCGGGGCAAGATCAAGTCCTGGATCCCGCTGGTCATGGACGGGCAGACGGACGGCGTCCTCGTCGGCGGCGAGGAGAAGCTCGCGGTCGACTGCCTGGAGGGGCTCTACGAGACCCTCTGGTCCCCGGCGCCCTTCTAAGCGCCTCGGCAGCGACCGGCAGTCAGTAGGCAGTGTTGCCGTAGCCCTCGACCACGCCTTCCTCGATGCGGACGTGCCGCGCCCGCTCCGTCACCCAGGTGCAGGCCTCGCGGACTTCGTCGGGAAGGGAAACTGAGGCCATGGACCGCTCACTGATACACATTCGGCAGGCGACCGCCAAGGACGCCGCCGCGATCGCCCGCCTTCTCCACGACTTCAACCTCGAGTACTCCGAACCGACGCCCCCGGCAGCGATGCTCGCGGAGACCGTCCGCCGCCTGCTCGAGGAAAGCGAGATCGTGGTGATGCTGGCCGGGACCGGGCCTGACGGACTCTCCCTCTTCCGCTTCCGACCGGCGCTCTGGGCCGAGGGGCCGGAAACGTACCTGCAGGAGCTCTACGTCGTCCCGCACCTGCGCGGCCGGGGAATCGGCCGCCGCCTGCTCGAGGCGACGATCGAGTACGCCCGCGCCGCCGGCGCCGCCGGCATCGACCTCAACACCGGCGAAACCGACACCGCCGCCCGCAACCTCTACGAGAGCATGGGCTTCACCAACAGGGAAGGCGGCCCCGACGGCTCCTCGATGCTCTTCTACGAGCGCGGGCTCTGAGCCGTCAGCTCGGCGAAGCCGATGCCGGCGGGCGCTTCGACCCGTTGCGGGTGAAAGAGGTGGGCGAGCAGCTCGACGCCGTCGACGAGCCGCGGGCCGGGGCGGGAGAAGGTGGAGGCGGCGTCGACGGCGAAGAGCTTGCGCGCGCCGAGCGCGTCGAGGCGGTCTTTGTGCGCGAGCGCCTGCGCCTTCGAGTCCTCCAGGTACCAGCCGCAGGGCATCGAGACGACGACGTCGGGATCGAGTCCCCGCAGCCGCTCCCACTCGACCTGCGGCGACTTCTCACCCGCCTTGCCGGCCACGTCCTCGCCGCCGGCGAGCTCGATCATCTCCGGCACCCAGTGGCCGCCGAGGAACGGTGGGTCGAGCCACTCGAGGGCGAGGGCCCGCGGGCGGGGCGCTCCGGCCACCGCGTTTCGCACCGCCTCCAGCCGGGCTTCCAGCTCGTCTCGAATCGTGGCCGCGCGCTCGCCGATGCCCGCCGCCTCGCCCAGCCGGGTCACGTCCTCCAGCACCTCCCCGAGCGTGCTCGGGTCCTGCTGAAGCACCCGCGGCGGGCCGGGAAGCCGCTCCGCCACCGTGACCACGTCCTCGTAGGAGACGGCGCAGACCTCGCAGACGGCCTGGGTGACGATCAGGTCGGGTTCGAGCCCGGCCAGCCGCTCCTCGTCGAGCGTGTAGAGGGCGCGGCCTTCGCCGACGACCTCCTTCACCGCGGCGTCGATCTCGCCGGCGTCGCGGCCGGGCGGGAGGACGGTCGCCGTCAGCTGTGGCAGCTCCCGCGCCGCCGGCGGGTAGTCGCACTCGTGGGTGACGCCGACGACGTCCCCCCCGAGGCCGAGCGCGAAGAGCATCTCGGTCGCGGAGGGGACGAGGCTGGCGATTCTCATGCGGCGACTATCGCACCGCGGCATCGAGGATGAGCGCCGACCAGTTTGCCACGCCCGCCCCTGGGTATGGTCAAGATAGTTTGCGCCTATTCTCGCGCAAGCCCACTACTAACTCACAGGTACAAGACCAGTCCGAAGGAGACTTCCATGCGTCGCAGCCTCTCCCTCTCCCTCCTCCTCATCGCCCTGCTCGCCGTCTTCGCCGCCCCGGCCCGAGCCGACCTGCCGGTGATCTGGAACGGCGTCTACGGCTACGCCCACACCAGCCCAAGCGCGAGCCCGCCCGGCGCCAACGACTGGACCTGCAAACCGACCGCCGCCCACCCGCGCCCGGTCGTCCTCGTCCACGGCACCTTCGCCGACATGTCGAACAGCTGGCAGGCGATCTCGCCGCTGCTGAAGAACAACGGCTACTGCGTCTTCGCCCTCAACTACGGCTCCTACGCCGGCAGCGGCGCGATCGGCGTCTACGGCACCGGCGAGATCCGCAACTCGGCGGCCGAACTCAACGCCTTCGTCGACAAAGTCCGCGCCGCGACCGGCGCCGCCGAGGTCGACCTGGTCGGCCACTCGCAGGGCGGGATGATGCCGCGCTGGTACCTCAAGTTCCTCGGCGGGGCGGAAGAGGTCCACACCCTGGTCGGGCTCTCGCCCTCCAACCACGGCACCACCGTCGACGGGATCGGACTGCTCGCCCGTTTCTTCCCCGGCGGCGAACAGTTCACCGGCGCCCTCTGCCCGGCCTGCGAGGAGCAGATCGTCGGCTCGGCCTTCCTCAACGAACTGAACAGCGGCGGCGACACCGTGCCCGGGGTCGAATACACGGTGATCCAGACCCGCTACGACCAGGTCGTGACCCCGTACACCTCGGCCTTCCTATCGGGCCCGAACGTGAAAAACATCCTCCTGCAGAACCAGTGCCTGCTCGACCTCGGCGACCACCTCTCGATGCCCTACGACCACATCGTCGGCGCCGACGTGCTGACCGCGCTCGACCCGGCGCACCCGCGCGGGTTCTTCTGCACCCCGATCGCGCCGACGGCGGGCGGCTGAGGAGCGGCTCAGTGGGCTGAGCCGCTCCCGTTGCTCGTCCCGCGGTAGGGCCCCGGCTTCGGCCGGGGCTTGCCGCCGGGGAAGGCGAGCCGCAGGATCGTCCGCTGCACCATCCCCAGCTGCTGGCTGAAGGGGCCGGTGTTGTAAGGCAGGCCATAGCGTTCGCAGACCTCTTTCACCTGCGGGGCGATCTCCGCGTAGCGGCTGCTCGGCATGTCCGGGAAGAGGTGGTGCTCGACCTGGTAGCTGAGGTTGCCGCTGGCGACGTGGAATAGCGGGCTGCCTTCGATGTTGGCCGAGCCGGTCAGCTGGCGGATGTACCAGCCGCCGCGGCTCTCGTTCTCGACCTCCTGCGGGGAGAAGGTGTAGGTCTGGTCCGGGAAGTGGCCGCAGAAGATGATCGCGTAGGCCCAGACGTTGCGGACGATGTTGGCGGTGGCGTCGGCCTTGGCGGTGGCGCGGAAGGTCTTGGCGCCGCTGTTCAGCGTCGCTTCGACCACCGGTGCCCAGCGGCTCTTCCGTCGTCCCTTCAGCCGCCCGAGGATCCCGCGCGGCTGCTTGCCCTGCCGCCGCGACTCGACCACGACGTCGACCGCGGTGGCGGCCAGGGCGCTGACCAGAGGCCAGGCGATGTAGTCCTTGACGATCTGGCTTTTGGCCTTGCCGGCGATTCCCTTCAGCTCCCGCTTCACCTGGGGCATCGGCTTGTGGCCCTTGCGGATCGCTTCGAAGTCGAGGTCGTGCAGCGCCACGCCCCACTCGAACAGCGCCGCCAGGATCAGGTTGTAGATCGGCTGCGCGAGGTAGACCGGGTGCCACTTCTGCGCCGGGTCGATCCGCATGATCTCGTAGCCGAGGTCCTTGTCTTTGCCGCGAATGTTGGTGTAGGTGTGGTGGACGTAGTTGTGGGAGTGCTTCCAGGCCTCGGCGGTGGAGGCGGTGTCCCAGTCCCAGGTCGAGGAGTGGATCCGCGGGTCGTTCATCCAGTCCCACTGCCCGTGCATGACGTTGTGGCCGATCTCCATGTTCTCGAGGATCTTCGCCGCCGAGAGCGAGGCGGTCCCGGCCCACCAGCCGGTCCGGTTGCGGGAGGCGAGCAGGAGGATCCGCCCGAGCACGGCGAGGCGGCGCTGCATCTCGATCATGCTCTCGATGTAGCGCCGGTCGCGGTCGCCGAGCTCGGCCATCACGCGGTCGCGGATCGCGTCGAACTCGCGGCCGAGCTCGTCCAGCTGCTCCTCGGAGAGGTGCGCGAGCGGGTTCTCGACTTGGGTGTCGACGGGGGGCGTTGGCGTTGCGGTCGTGGTCATCTCTTTCGGTTCCTCTTTCTCATAGTGCGATTTCGACGTCACCTTCGGGTGCGTTGACGCAGGTGCGCACCATTTCGTCCTCTTGGCCGGAGACCTCGCCGGTACGGAGGTCCCTGACTTCGCCGGAGCAAAGGCGGCCGATGCAGGTGTGGCAGATTCCCATCCGGCAGCCGTAGGGCAGCTCCGCGCCCGACTCCTCGCCGGCGACCAGGATCGGCGTGCCGCCGTCGCAGGTCGTCTCGACGCCGCTCTTGGTGAAGCGGATCGTCCCGCCCTCGCCGGCGACGGCGCTGCCGCCGATCACCGGCTGGAAGCGCTCCATCTCCAGCAGCTCCGGGTCGCCCTCCTCGCCCCAGTGGCGGACGAGGTCGTCGAGCATCTCGCCGGGTCCGGAGGCGTAGGTGTGGCGCTCGCGCCAGTCGGGGCAGATCTCGTCGAGATGGGCGGGCATGACCCGTCCCGCCTCGCTGGTGATCCGCAGGTGCGGGCGGTAGCCGGGACGGCGCTCGTCGATCTCGCGCAGTTGCTCGCCGAAGATGACGCCGCTGGGGGTGCGCGCCGAGTGGACGTGAACGACGTCGTCGACGGCATCGGTGCGGTCGAGGCTGCGCAGCATGCTCATGATCGGCGTGATGCCGCTGCCGGCGCTGATGAAGAGCAGGCGCTCCGGTGGGGGGTCGGGAAGGACGAAGGTGCCTTCGACGCCGCCGAGCCGGACGATGTCGCCGGGGCGGGCCCGGTGCACGAGGTACGGGGAGACCTTGCCGGAGTCGACCAGCTTCGGGGTGATCCCGATCAGGCCGTCCGGCCGCTCGGGCTCGGTGGTCAGCGAGTAGGCCCGCCAGTGGTGGACGCCGTTGACGATGACCCCGATCCGCAGGTACTGCCCGGGCTGGTGCCCACCCCATTCGTATCCGGGCCTGATCAGGACGGTGACGGCGTCGGAGGTCTCCTGGTCGATCCGCTCGATCCGGCCGCGCAGCTCCTGCGTCGACCAGAGCGGGTTGATCAGTTCGAGGTAGTCGTCAGGCAGCAGCGGCGTGAACAGCGAGCGCACAGCATGGAGGGCGCGCTGCCGCGCCTTCGGAACATTGGGTACGGCGCCTCGCTCTGCCATTGCCTGATGCTACACCGATCGATGTAATGGTTTTGTGACGATCCTCCGGACCGCCCCCGGACCTATACCCGAGACCTGCGGAATCAGTCGATCAGCTTCACGTCGCTGATCTCGATTTGGTAGCGCCCCTCCTGGTCGCGGGCGGCGGAGGCGCGGTTGAACCAGATCAGGAAGTACATGGCGGGGGAGCCGAGATGGAGCTCGATCTCCTCGCTGTCGGAGGCGTCGGTGACCTCGCCCACTGGTTCGCCCCATTCGGAGAGCTCTTCCGGCGGCCCCGAGGGGCTGGCGTAGATCTGCGCGTCCCAGCCGGGGGTCGGGGTGCGGACGATCATCTCCGACGGCGTCGTCGTCGACTTGGCGGTGACGTAGAGGCCGACGCCGGGGTTTTCGCCGCCCTTGGTGCCGGCGAAGGTGTCGTCGTCGTAGTGCTCGCTGCTCCAGGCGGTGGTGGTGGGGTTGCCGTCGACGGCGAGGCTGACGGTCTCGGGATCCTCCTGGCCATCCCCCTCGGGGTCGAAGTCGGTGGCGCTGGAGATGGCCACGGTCGAGCCCTTGCCCTTGAGGGCACCGCCGCCGCCGGGACCGTTGCCGTTGCCGATCAGCTGCAGGGCCCCGAGCACCGCCGCGGCGAGGAGGACGAGCAGCCCGATCAGCAGCCAGGAACGGCGGCGACCGCCACCGCCCGCGAGCTTGCGCTCGGTCGGCGGCACCGCCTCGAGCACGCTCGTCGCCTCGCCGGTGGTCGCGCCGGCGCGCGCCGCCTCGACCTCGAGCGCGGTCCCGAGGTCGTCGATCAGGTCGCCGACCTCCTGATAGCGCTGCGCCGGGTCCTTCGCGGTCGCCCGCTCGACCACCATCGCCGCCGCGGCGGAGAGCTCGGGCCGGCGCTGCTGGACGTCGGGCAGCTCCTCGTTGACGTGTTTCATCGCCACCCCGACCTGGCTGTCGGCGTGGAAGGGGACCTGCCCGACCAGCATCTCGTAGAGGACGACGCCGAGCGAGTAGACGTCGGAGCGCTGGTCGACCGGGTGGCCCATCGCCTGCTCGGGGGCGACGTAGTCGGTGGTGCCGAGGACGCGGCCGGTGGCGGTCATCCCGTCCTGCTCGAGCTGGCGGGAGATCCCGAAGTCGGTCAGCTTCGCCCGGCCCTCGGCGTCGATGAGGACGTTCTGCGGCTTGATGTCGCGGTGGACCATGTTGCGGTTGTGGGCGACGGTGAGGCCGCGGGCGATCTCGATCGCGTAGGCGAGCGCCTCCTGCGGGTCGAGCGCGCCGACCCGGTTGATCCGCTGCTTCAGCGTCTCCCCCTCGACGTATTCGAAGACGATGTAGGGGTGGCCGCCGTCCTCGCCGGCGTCGATCACGGCGACGACGTTGGGGTGCGAGAGCTTCGCCACCGCCCGCGCCTCCTGGCGGAAGCGCTGCAACTGGTCTTCCTGCTCGGACATCTCGCGGTGCATCACCTTCACCGCAACCGAGCGGTCCAAGGTGGTGTCGCGGGCCAGGTAGACGGTCGACATGCCGCCGCTGCCGAGCTTCGCCTCCAGCTTGTAGCGGCCGGAGAGCACGGTCCCGATCATCTGCGAGCTAGTGGAGGGGCGGTTGGGCACTTACGCCGCCAACGTTACGACGCCGGGGCCTGTCAGGCGGCTTAGAGGATCCTGCGTGGTCCATCGGTTGCGCGCCCGACCCGCTTCGCCTCCGGGTAATGGCGTCGCAGCAGCTCGAGGGCGGCGGATTCGTCACCGCCGAGAACGACGACGCAGAAGCCGCAGCCCATGTTGAAGACCTCGCTCATCTCCTCGTCGGAGACGCCGCCCTGCTCCTGGATCAGGTCGAAGACCGGCGGCACCGGCAGCGGGTCGTCGATCTCGTAGCCGACCTCGGCGGCGAGGCGGAGCAGGTTTTTGGTGCCGCCGGAGGTGATGTGGGCGAGGCCGCGGACGTCGACCTCGGAGCGCAGCAGCTCGACGATCGGCTTCACGTAGATCTCGGTCGGCTCCAGCAGGACGTCGCCCAGCGGGCGGCCGAGGCGGTCATCGTCGAGTGGGATCTCGGCGAGGGCGGAGCGGGCGAGCGTGTAGCCGTTGGAGTGCAGGCCGGTGGAGGGGAGGCCGATGACGACGTCGCCCGGTCGGACTGCCGAGCCGTCGACGATCGCGTCGAGCGCAACGGTGCCGAAGCAGGCGCCGGAGACGTCGACGCCGCGGACCAGCTGCCCGAGCTGGGCGAGCTCGCCGCCGGGGATCTCGATCCCGGCCTTCTCGGCGCCGCGGGCGAGGCCGACTCCGATTTCCTCGCAGACCTCCGGGTCGGCCTTCTCGATCGCGATGTAGTCGAGCATCGCCAGCGGCTCGGCGCCGACGCAGATGACGTCGTTGACGTTCATCGCCACGCAGTCGATCCCGACCGTGTCGAAGCGCCCGAGCTGCTCGGCGAGGACGAGCTTGGTGCCGACGCCGTCAGTCGAAAGTGCGATCCCCAGCTCCGCGCCGAGCTTGATCACGCTCGCGTAGTGACCCGGCAGCGGCACCTGCGCCGAGGGCCGCCCGAGGTCGATCGCGCCGAGGGCTCGGACCAGGCCGGCCACGGCCGAATCCGCCGCCCCCTGGTCGACTCCGGCCTTCGCGTAGGCGTCGCTCGCGCTCACTTGCACCCTAGCTTTGCAAGAACGACGGCCGCCAAGCCGATCCGGTAGGCCGCGTAGGGCCAGAGCGCGCGGTCGCGCTCGACCAGGCGGATCAGCCGCTGGGAGGCGAGGGTGGAGGCGAAGGAGGCGGAGACGCCGACGGCGAGGGAGCGGCGCAACTGCGGGGTTGTGCCGCGGCGAACGAGGCGGGTGCCCTTGAGGGCGGTGGCGCCGACGATGATCGGCAGGGCGATCGTGCGGGAGAGCAGGTTCGCCTGGTCGCGGGAGAAGCGGCGCCAGCGGGCGGCGGCGAGGGTGACGCCGTTGCGGGAGACGCCCGGCGCGAGCGCGGCCGCCTGGGCGACGCCAAGCGCCAGCCCGTCGGTCGCGGTGGCGTCCCCGCGCCCGCGCCGCTGGGGCCGGCGATCGGCGAGGAGCATCGCCGCCGCGCCGGCGAGGAGGCCGTAGGCGGTCGTCCGCGGCCCGCCGAGGTGGCGCTCGATCTGCCGCTCGAGCGTGTAGCCGACGATCGCCGCCGGCAGGAACGAGAGGCCGAGCAGCAGCGCCCGCCGGCCGTCGAACTGGCGCAGCTCCTCGGCGATCGTGCGCCGCTGGCCGATCAGCAGCGCCAGCGCCGCGCCGGTGTGGAGGGCGACCTCGAAGCTCTTGCGCAGCTCCGGGTCGATCTCCTCCCAGTCCCAGCCGGCCAGCCAGGGGACGAGGACGATGTGGGCGGAGCTGGAGACCGGCAGCAGCTCCGCCGGGCCCTGGACGAGGCCGAGCGCGACCGCGCGCGCAGCCGGAAGGCTGCTCAAGCCTCGCCGGCGCTCGCCGCCTCGGCCGGAGGCCGGCGGCGGCGCTTGATCAGGTAGTAGGCGATCCCGGCGACCACGGCCAGCACGACCAGGTAGTCGAGGTAGTGGAGGTGGTCGCGCCACTCTTCCCAGTTCTCGCCGACGCTCTTGCCGATCAGCGCCAGCATCAGCACCCAGGGGATGCAGCCGGCGAGGGTGTAGGCGGTGAAGCGCCAGAAAGGCATCTTCGCGACGCCGGCCGGCAAGGAGATGAAGGTGCGGACGATCGGCAGCATCCGCGAGAAGAAGACGGTCGCGTCGCCGTGGCGGGCGAACCAGTCGTCGGCCCATTTCAGGTGCTTGGGGCTGATGTGGATCAGCTTGTTTTTTTCCAGCAGGTCGATCCGCCCGTAGTAGCCGACCGCGTAGGCGATCCAGGAGCCGACGAGGTTGCCGAGAACGCCGGCGGCGACGACTCCGAACAGGGTCAGGTCGCCGGCGGCGACGCTGGAGCCGGCGAAGAGCATGATCGCCTCGCTCGGGACCGGCAGGCAGGCGGACTCGAGCGTCATCAGGAAGAACACGGCGGGCAGGCCGGTGCTGCTGATGAAGTCGGTCCCCCAGTTGACGATCGGGTCGAGGAAGAAGTCGGTGACGCTGGCGAGAAGGAGGATGGGCGGCATCGGCGAGAGCGAGATTGTAGGAGGGGCGCGGAGCAGCAACTAAACTCGGGTGTTCATGCGCCGGTTGAACCACCCCGTCTATCGCAACCGGGTTCTACAGGTAGCGGCCGACGCCGTGCTCGTCGCGCTGGCCTACTTCCTCGCCTTCCAGCTGCGCTTCCTCGACCAGCCGCACGGCTGGCCGCATCGCTACGAGGTCCTCTTCGCGCAGTCGGTCGGGTTCGTCGTCGCCGGCAAGTTGATCGTGTTCGCCGGCTTCGGGCTCTACCAGAAGTGGTGGCGCTACGTCAGCGGCCGCGACTTCATGCTGATCCTCCGCGCCGTCGCCGTCGCCAGCGCCCTGCTGGTCGTCGTCTTCGCCGTCGCCAAGCCGTTCGGGCACACGCTGCCGCGCTCGGTCGAGGTGATCGACTTCATCCTCACCCTGATCCTCGTCGCCGGCGCCCGCCTGGCGGTGCGGCTGATCGTCGAACGCCCGACCCGCGGCGCCCGCCTGCCGAAGCACGAGGTGCTCGTCGTCGGCGCCGGCTCCGGCGGCCAGATGGTGGTTCGCGAGCTGCAGCTGAACCCCAACCTCGGCGCCACCGCGATCGGGTTCGTCGACGACGACCCGCGCAAGCGGGGGATGCGGATGCTGGGCCTGAAGGTGCTGGGCTCGACGAAGCAGATCGAGAAGATCCTCGACGAGGCCAACCCCGACGAGGTCGTGATCGCGATCCCCTCGGCCCCAGGCAACCTCCGCGGCCGGATCGTCGCCGCCTGCCGCGAGCGGGCGATCCCGGTCCGCACCCTGCCGACCGTGTTCGAGCTGCTGCGCGGCGGCGTCCAGCTGAACAAACAGCTGCGCGAGGTCCGGGTCGAGGACGTGCTCGGCCGCGAGCCGATCGTCCGCGAGCTCGACCGGGTCGCGGCCTACCTGACCGACAAGATCGTCCTCGTCACCGGCGCCGGCGGCTCGATCGGCTCCGAGCTCTGCCGCCAGATCGCCCAGGTGAAACCGCGCCTCCTGGTGATGCTCGACCACGCCGAGGACAACCTCTTCCAGATCGACCGCGAGATGGTCGAGGAGCGTCACTTCGCCAGCTGCGAGTCGGTGCTGGCCGACTGCAAGGAGCCGCACCGGATGCTCGAGGTGATGCAGCGGTTCAAACCGCAGGTCGTCTTCCACGCCGCTGCCTACAAGCACGTGCCGCTGATGGAGGCGAACCCGCTCGAGGCGGTGCGCAACAACGCGATCGCCACCCGCGTCACCGCCGAGACCGCCGCCGCCTCCAAATGCGAGCGCTTCGTCCTCATCTCCACCGACAAGGCGGTCAACCCGAAGACGGTGATGGGGGCCTCGAAGGCGATGGCCGAGTGGATCGTGCAGGCGGCGGGGGAGAAGTACCCGGAGACGCGCTTCGCCTCGGTCCGCTTCGGCAACGTCCTCGCCTCCTCCGGCAGCGTGGTGCCGATCTTCCGCGCCCAGATCGAGCGCGGCGGCCCGGTCACGGTCACCCACCCGGAGATGACCCGCTACTTCATGACGATCCCGGAGGCGGTGCAGCTGGTGATTCGCACCGGCGACATCGGCGCCGGCAAGGGCGAGGTCTTCGTCCTCGACATGGGCGAGCCGGTGAAGATCGTCGACCTCGCCCACAACATGATCCGGCTCGCCGGCTACGAGCCGGAGACCGACATCGCGGTCGAGTTCACGCAGCCGCGGCCCGGCGAGAAGCTGCACGAGGTCCTCTTCTCCGAGGGCGAGGAGGTGCAGCCGACGGCGGCTCGGCGGATCAACCGCGCGGTGCGCAAGAAGCCGATCGACCAGGAGTGGGTGGAGCAGACGCTGAACGCACTCGAACACCTGGTTCTGGCCGGCGACGAGGCTAACTTGGCGGAGCGAGTCGTGGAGATGATCGCCGCCCCGGGTGGCGACGCGGCGACGGTCGCCTCCAACGAATAGCCTCTCGCAGCCACTTTGGTCCCCGCGATCGAACAAATCGGCGTTGCCACCTTGGTCAACGCGGTCGAACGGATCGGCGCTTTCGCCGGGCTGGCCGCCTTCATCGGCCTCGCGGTCCTCGCGCTCCTCTCGTTCACCCACGGACGGGATATCCGCCGCCTGCGCGAGTGGGCCGGGTCGGCCCCCGAGCGCGACGCCGAGCGCAAGGAGCAGACCTCGACGATCGCCGCCCAGCGGGCCGAGGAGCTGCGGGCGCTGGAGGAATCGCGGACGGCAGAACAGGAGGCGGTCTCCAGCCGCGAGGAGCGGCGTCGCCAGCGCGAGGAAGGGCAGGCCGGGCAGACGCGCCGGGAACGCCTGCGTGGTCGCTTCTCCGGGGTCGGCGAGACCGCCTCGCGCCCCAGCTCCCTCGTCGCCCTCTTCGTCGTCCTGCTGGCGATCGTCGGCGGCGGCGCCTACCTCCTGCTCAGCGGCGGCGACGAGGAAGGCAACGGCGGCAACGCCAAGCAAGCGGCGGCGAAGGTGAAGCCGAGCGAAATCGAAGTCACCGTCCTCAATGGCACCTCGGTGGTCGGCCTCGCCGCCACCTACGGCGACAAGGTCGAGAGCAAGGGCTTCGACCTGGGCGCCGTCACCAACAGCAGCTCCAGCTTCGAACAGAGCGTGGTCATGTTCAAACGCGGCCACAAGCCCGAAGCGCGCAAGGTGGCGAAGCAGCTGGGGATCGCGAAGGTGCAGCTGATGAGCGGGGAAATCGAAGCCGCCTCGGCCGGCGCCGACGTCGCCTTGATCGTCGGCGAGGACAATGCCGAAGCGGCGGAATGAGCTGCGGGAGCGAATCTCCCCGCCCGCCGTCGTCTTCGCCCTCCTCGTCCTCGCCACGCTAGCCGCCTTCGCCTACTCGCAGCGGGCCAAGCGCGAGCCGCTCGTGCTCGACCGCGTCACCTTCATCGCGCCGCCGCACCGCAAGGGCACGCCGAAGGTCCACAGCTTCACCCCCAACGACGATTGCCGGCGGGACCGGATCCGGATCAAATTCCGCACCACGATCAGCGGTCAGGGCACGGTCCAGGTGATCAAGCCGGGCGGGCGAGTCGTCGTCACCCTCGATCGCGACCCCTTCTTCAAGCGCTACACGTTCCACGTCTACTACTGGGACGGGCGCCAGCGGGGCGGCGGCACCGCGAAGCCCGGCCGCTACAAGCTGCGAGTCAGGCTCGGCTCCGAGCGGACGCTGGTGACGCCGGGGACGATCCGCCTCCACCCCTCGCCGAAGCAGGCGAAGTCGAGGTGCGAGACGAGCGCCCCCGTCGGCGGGGTGGCGCCGTGAGCGACCTCCTCGCCGGCCTCGGCCTGGTGCTGGCGGCCGGCGCCAGCGGCGCCGCGATCCTGCTGCCGCCCGGGCGGCCGCGAGCGCTGTTGATGGTGGCGGCGATGGCGCTCTTCCCGGTGTTGATCCTCGGCGACCAGTGGCACACGGCGCAGATCGTCGACCTCCGCCACGACGGGGGTCGGATCGTCGCCCTGCTGGCGCTCGCCGCCGCGGCGATCGGCGCTCTCACCTACGCCTTCCGGCGCTGGGAGATCGTGATGCCGCTGGCGATCCTCTTCGCGATCCCGTTCCGGGTGCCGCTGCACGCCGGCGGCGACACCGCCAACCTGCTGGTGCCGCTGTACCTGGTGATCGCGGCGGCGGTCTTGGCGACCCTGTTGCGGGACTGGTCGGACCCGCCGCCAGGACACGCACCGCGACCGCTGGCCTGGCTGCTCGCCGCCGCCGTCGTCCTCTACGCCCTGCAGGCGCTCTACTCGGAGGACTTCTCGAAGGGGCTGCAGAACGTTTGCTTCTTCTTCATCCCCTTCACCGTCGCCTACCGGCTCCTGCGCGAGGTGGTCTGGGACCGGCGCCTGCTGAAGTGGGCCCTGATCGTGGTTGGGGTCGAGGCGAGCGCCTTCGTCCTCGTCGGCAGCGTCGAGTTCCTGACCCGCAGCCTCTTCTGGAACGACCAGATCATCAGGTCGAACGAATTCCACACCTACTTCCGCGTCAACTCGGTCTTCTGGGACCCGAACGTCTACGGGCGCTACCTGGCGCTGGTGACGACGGTCGCCACCGCGGCGATGCTCTGGGCGCGGACGCGGCAGGCTTTCTGGCTCCTCACCGGCCTCATCGTCGTCCTCTGGCTGGGGCTGGTCCCGACCTTCTCGCAGTCGAGCTTCCTCGCCCTGCTGGCGGGGCTGGCGGTGCTCGCGGCGATCCGCTGGAGTCCCCGCTGGACCCTGGCGGCGGTCGCGGTCGGCCTGGTCGGGGCGATCCTCGTCGTCCTCCTCGTCGGCGGCTCCGGCAAGCTCACCGGCGACCGCGTCAACGTCGACCTCAGCGGCCGCGGCAGCCTCGTCTCCGGCGGCGCCGACCTCTTCGCCGAAAAGCCGATCCAGGGCTACGGCTCCGGTTCCTTCCAGGCCGCCTACAGAGACCACCGCGAGAACAAAGACGCCCCGGTCACCGTCTCCCACACCGAGCCGGTGACGGTGGCGGCGGAGCAGGGGTTGATCGGCCTAGTCGTCTATCTCTCTCTCATCGCAGTGGCGCTCGGAACCCTGAGCCGTGGTCTCTTCACCGCCCCTCCGGCGGGTGGCGACGATCGGGAGGACTCCCCCGGTAGGGGGAGCCCCCGATCGGAGACAGGACCCGCCGGCCCAGCGGCTCGTCCCGCCGTCCTAGCCGCCTTCGTCGCGCTGCTCGTCCACACCCTCGCCTACGCCGGCTTCTTCGAGGACCCGATCACCTGGGTGCTGCTGGCCGTCGGCGCCTCGCTGGCCCACGCGGTCGCCGGCGACGACCCCGTGATCCGCCGCCCCGCCTAGGGTTCCCCCCATGTCGGGATACCTGCGCCGCCTGGCGACGACGGGCGCCGCCTACACGGCGGCGAGCATCCTCAGCAAGGTCATCGCGGTCGCGCTGCTGCCGCTCTACACGCGCTACCTGACCAAGACCGACTACGGCTTCGCCGAGGTCCTCTTCGCCGCCGTCGTCTTCGCCAGCATCGTCGTCCGCTTCGGCCTGCTGGAGGCGATCCTGCGCTTCTACTACCGCGAGGGCGAGAACCCCGACGCGGTCGTCGCCAGCACCTTCGCCGGCCTCTTCTGGCTCTCGACCGCCGGCGCCCTGCTCGCCCTCCCCCTCGCCGGGCCACTCTCCGAACTGCTGCTGGAGAAGCCAGCGCCGGAGCTGATGCGGATCGCGATCGGCGGCCTCTGGGTGCTGACGATGTGGGAGTTCATGCTGACCCTGTTCCGACTCGAGGAGCGGGCGCGGGCCTTCTTCGCGACGACGATCCTCAACGTCCTCGCGGCGATCGCCCTCACCGTCGTCCTCGTCGTCGTCCTCGAAGAAGGGGCTCGCGGGCTCCTGCTCGGCAGCTACGCGACCGGCGGCGCCTTCGTCCTTGTCCTGATCGCGATGCAGTGGCGGCGCCTCTCGCTGCGCTTCGACCCGGCGCTGCTGCGCCGCCTCTTCCGCTTCGGCCTGCCGACGATGCCGGCCGAGGTCTCCCTCTACGCGCTCAACTTCGCCGACCGCCTGATCATCCTCCGCTCGCTCGGGGCCGCCGAGGCCGGCCTCTACTCGCTGGGGGTGAAGTTCGCGCAGGCGGTCAACGTCCTCGTCCGCGGCTTCCAGCTCGCCTGGCCGCCGCTCGCGTACTCGATCCGCGAGGACGGCGAGGCCCGCCGGGTCTACGCAACCGTGGTCACGCTCTTCGTCGCCGGCTGCGCCTGGGCGGTCGCCGGGATGTGGCTGTTCAGCCGCTGGATCGTCCGCGCCCTCGCGGCGCCGAAGTTCTTCGACTCCTTCGAAGTGATCGGGCTGATCTCCGTCGCGGTCACCCTCTACGCCCTCTACCTGGTGCTCGTCGTCATCCTCGGCCGCACCGGCCGCACCGAGCTCAACCTGCCGGCGGCGGTCGGCGGCCTCGTCGTCAACGTCGCCCTCAACCTCGCCCTGGTGCCGCCGCTGGGGATCGTCGGCGCCGGCCTCGCCCTCGTCGCCTCCTACCTGGTCGTGCTGGGCCTGATGTACGGGTTCACCCAGCGCCTCTTCCCGGTGCCCTACGAGTGGGGCCGGCTGCTGCGGGTGGTGCTGACCGTTGCCGCGCTGGTCGGCCTGGCTGAACTGCTGGTGCCGACCGAGGGCGCAGCCGGCCTCCTGCTCCGCGTCGCGCTATTCGCTGCCTACCCGCTCGTCCTCTTCGGGAGCGGCTTCTTAAGCGACGAGGAGCGCGGCTGGCTCGCGCGCCTGCGCCACCCGGGAGCGGTGCTGGCCGGTCTCGCCGCCCTCCGCGCCCAACCCGCAGCGGTCGACGGCCAGATCCCCGAGACCTATGAGATCGAGCGAATGGACGAGGATCTGAGGAACTGACGAGACCCAGGCGCCGTCAGGCGGCGTCCTTGGTCGCTCGCGTGCAGAGCACGCCACGCTCCCTGCGTCCTTGCCTGACGACCCCTGGATCTCGTCAGGAGCGGGATCTAGCTCGAAGCGATTCGCCGCGGCCGGGGAACAGCGCCTGGCGGGCGTGCGCCCACATGATCCGCGGCGAGCGCCTTGGGATGACGATGGCGGCGAGGGCGCGCAGGGCGTAGGACCAGGCGGTGAGGGCGCGGACGGCATAGGCGGCCACACGTCCATGGTGCTTTCTCATATAGAGGTCCCGATTGCGGTGGAATTCGACGATCCGCGGCAGGCCCTTGGCGAGGTCGGTCGAGAGCTGGTCGTGGTGGACCGCCAGCGCGGCGGGGACGAAGAGGGAGTGCCAGCCGGCATCCGCCAGCCGCTTGGCGAAGTCGCACTCGTCGTAGTAGACGAAGAAGTCGGGGTCCATGTAGCCGACCGCGGCCGCCGCCTCGCGGCGGACCATCAGCGCGCTCGATTGCGCCCAGTCGACCCTGCGCACCTCCCTGCCGGTGCTCTGCACGGTCAGCCGCTTGTGCAGGAAGAGGACGCCGATCGCCGCCGTCCCCACCCCGGGGAAGCGCCAGGCGCAGGGGACGGGACGGCCGCCGGCGTCGAGCAGCTGCGGGGTCGCAGCGGCCGCTTTCGGTTCCCGCTCGAGGACCGAGAGCAGCGCCTCGGTCGCCCCCGGTTTCAGCTCGGAGTCCTCATTCAGCAGGAAGCAGTACCTCCCGCTCGCCTCGCGCATCAGGGTCGAGTCGTTCTCCGCCTTGCCGGTGCGCCGCTCCAGCGCGATCAGCCGGATCTCGCCGCCGAGCGACCGCACCGCCTCGGCCGAGCCGTCGTCGGAGGCGTTGTCGAGGACGAGGATCTCGCGCTCGACCCCGGCGGGGTGGGTGCGCTCGATCGCGGCCAGGCAGGCGAGCAAATACTCGCGGCCGTTCGTGTTCACGACGCAGTAGGAGAGCAGCGGTGGCAAGGGGGGGACGATAATCCGTCGCTGGGTGTTGCGCGCTCGTGCATCGCCCGTGCGCATGAAGATCCAACTCGTCGACCCCTCGGCGTTCACGCCGCCCTACGACCGCGCGCTCGCGGCCGCGCTCGCGCGCGCCGGCGTCGAGGTCGAGCTCCTGACCAGCCGCTTCCTCCACGGGCCGGTGCCGGCGGCGGAGGGCTACCGGGTCGAGGAGGCCTTCTACCGCCGCAGCGCCGCCCGCGGCCTCGACGCCCCGGCGCGGCTGCCCTTCAAGGCCGCCGAGCACCTCCCCGACATGCTCCGCTTTCGGCGCCGCCCCCGCGACGCCGACGTCGTCCACTACCAGTGGCTGACCGTCCCCGGCTTCGACGTCCGCCTGCTGCCGCCGCATCCCCCGCGCGCGATTACCGCGCACTACATCCTGCCGCCGCAGCCGAGCCGCCGGCAGGTCCGCGCCGCCCGCCGCGTCTTCGGCTCCATGGACGCCGTCGTCGCTCACTCCGAGCACGGCGCCGCGCGGCTGCGGGACGAGGTCGAGATCGACCCGGCCAAGGTCCGCGTCATCCCCCACGGCGCCTTCGACTACCTGACGAGGCTGCCGTCGGAGAAGCCGCTGCCGGCGGAGTTGGAGGGAGCGGAAGGGCCCGTCGTCCTCTGCTTCGGCCTGCTCCGCCCCTACAAGGGGATCGAGAACCTGATCGAGGCCTTCGGCCGGATTGGGGGCGCCTTCGGCGGCGAGCTCTGGATCGTCGGCAACCCGCGGATGGACGTCGAGCCGCTGCGTCGCCAGGCCGCCGAGGCCGGCGGCCGCATCCGTTTCGCCACCCGCTTCGTCGACGAGGCCGAGATCCCGGCGATCTTCCGCCGCGCCGACCTCGTTGTCCTCCCCTACTTAGACGCCGAGCACTCCGGCGTCCTCTACACCGGCCTCGCCTTCGGCAAGCCGCTGCTGCTGAGCGCGGTGGGCGGCTTCCCGGAGGTGGCCAAAACGGGGGCGGGGCGCCTTGTCCCGCCGGGCGACGTCGCCGCCCTCGCCGCGGCGCTGGGGGAGCTGCTCGGCGACGAAGCCGCCCGCGCCGATCTGGCCGCCGCCGCGACCCGCGCCGCCGCCGGCCCCTACTCCTGGGACGAGGCCGCCCGCCTGCATCTCAAGCTCTATCGTGACCTGCTCGAGGCCCGCCGATGACCACCCTCGCCGCAATCCTCTTCTGGCTCAGCGCCGGAGCGCTCCTCTACACCCACCTCGGCTACCCCCTCGCCCTCTGGCTCCTCACCCGGCTGCGTCGTTTCCACCCTTCTCCCCCCTATAGGGGCGCAAATGGTGGAAACGACGCGGAAGGTGTGCCGAATGTGTCGCTGATCGTTCCCGCCTATGACGAGGAGGAGGTAATCGCGGCCAAGGTCGCCAACGCGCTCTCGCTCGACTACCCGCGGGAGCGCCTCCAGGTGATCGTCGCCTCCGACGGCAGCTCCGACGCGACCGGGGAGCGCGCCCGGGCCGCCGGCGCCGACCTCGTCCTCGAGCTGCCGCCCGGGGGCAAGGTCGCGGCGCTCAACGCCGGTGCCGAGGCCGCGACCGGCGAGGTCCTCGCCTTCTCCGACGCCAACAGCGTCTGGGCGCCCGACGCGCTGCAGCAGCTCGTCGCTCCGTTCGCCGACCCGAAGGTCGGCTACGTCTGCGGCCAGGTCCGCTTCCGGGACGCTGCCGGCGACAACCTGGAGGGCGCCTACTGGCGCTACGAGATGGCGGTGCGGGAGATGGAGTCGGCGCTCGCCGGCGTCACCGCCGGCAACGGCGCGATCTACGCGGTCCGCAAAGGCGCCTACATCCCGCTCGCCCCCTCGGGCAGCCACGACCTCAGCTTCCCCTTCGCCTTCGCCAAGCGCGGCCTGCGCTCGCTCTACGCGCCCGCCGCCCGTGCCGAGGAGAAGATGGTGCCGACGATCGAGGGCGAGTTCGCCCGCAAACGGCGGATGATGGTCGGCCTTTGGGACATCGTCGTCGGCGAGGGGATGCTCTCGCCGCGCGGCTACCCGCCGCTGTTCGGCTTCGAGATCGCCTCCCACCGCCTGCTCCGCTACCTCAGCCCGCTACTGCACGTGGTCGCCTTCGTCGCCAACGCCCTCCTGCTCGGCGACGGCTGGTTCTACGTTCTCGCCTTCGCCCTGCAGCTGGCGCTGGTCGCGGCGGCCCTGCTCGGCCGCGTCCTCCCGCTCGCCCCGTTCCGCATCGCCCGCTACTACGCGCTGACGACCGCCTCGATCGCCGCCGGCCTCTGGGACCGCCTTCGCCACGGAGCGGGCGGTCGCTGGGAGAAGGCAGCGGGAACGCGCTGATGCCCCGCGCCTTCGACATCCTCATCGCCGCCGTCGCCCTCGCGCTCCTCTCGCCGCTCCTCCTGGCCGCGGCGATCGCGATCAAGCTGACCAGCCGCGGCCCGGTCGTCTACCGCCAGCGCCGCGTCGGCCTCGACGGCCGCGAGTTCGAGATGTGGAAGCTGCGGACGATGGTCCAGGGCTCCGACCCGATCGGGGTGGGGAAAGTCGTCTACCGCGACGACCCCCGCGTCACCGGCCCCGGCCGCCTCCTTCGGCGCACCTCCCTCGACGAGATTCCCAACTTCGTCAACGTGCTCCGTGGGGAGATGGCGATCGTCGGCCCCCGCCCGACGATCAAGGCCCAGGTGGACGACTACACGCCGCGGCAGAAACGCCGCCATGAGGTTGTACCCGGGATCACCGGCTGGGCCCAGGTCCAGGGCCGCGCCGGCATCCCCTGGGAGGAGCGGATCGAGCTCGACGTCTGGTACGTCGACCACCGCAGCGCAGCCCTCGACCTCCGCATCCTCCTCAAAACCTTGTGGCTCGTCATCACCGCCCAGGGCCTAGCCCCCGACTAGCGGCCGACGGGACGATTTCCCTCTATATAGGCGTATTTTCGTCCCGTCGGCGGTGGAGTAGGGTTCGGTTCGTGACGGATCGCCCGGAAGTGACGCTGCGCCCGTTCGAGCCCGGAGACGCAGCCGCGGTCCATCGCTGGTTCAACAACCCCGCCGCGATCGCGTCGCTGATGGAGCAGCGCGACGAGTTCACGCTCGAGCAGGCCGAGGGCTGGACGCGGCGGGCGATGGACGACTCCGGCGAGGACCGCAAGTTCGCGATCGTCGTCGAGGGCTACCAGGAGCCGGTCGGCTTCACCGCCCTCTACGGCCTCTTCCGCCAGACGGCGCCGGAGCTGGGGGCGCTGATCGGCGACGACGTCCGCGGCAAGGGCGTCGGCCGCCGCGCCGAGGCGCTGACGATCGCCAAGGCCTTCGACGAGTACGGCGCCCACCGCGTCTACGGTCGCATCCCCGCCCGCAACGAGGTCGCGAAGAAGACCGTCGCCGGGCTCGGCTGGAAGCACGAGGGAACGATGCGCGCGCACCTCGCCCGGCGCGATGGCCCGCCGGACGACTGCGAGGTCTGGGGCGTGCTGCCGGACGAGTTCCGGGCCGCCGCGGCGGATCTCCTCGAGTGAGCGGCGCGACCGCGACCCTGCTCGAGGACCGCGGCGAGGCTGCCGCCGACTCCGAGTTCTTCCGCTCGCGCGAGTTCCTCGACGCCGAGGGGGTCACCCACACGTTGCGGATCGAGGGCGAGGAGGGGGTGCTGGTGGCGCCGCTGGTCGTTCGGGAGATCGAGGGAGGCCGGGGGTGGGATGCCGTCTCTCCCTACGGTTATCCGGGACTCGTCGCGCAGGGGGAGGGGCGGGGGGGCCTTCTACCGGACCCGCGCGGGTGGGGCGGG